>LNFM01000270.1_pt1 | contig 127484 bp, 118 predicted proteins | sample 596031 | NCBI WGS metagenome assembly LNFM01 (sample SAMN04254537, study PRJNA301005) | activated carbon metagenome | isolation source: dual media filters at the Ann Arbor, Michigan drinking water treatment plant | place: USA: Ann Arbor | reverse complement strand
CGCTGGACCTGTATGCTCGTGTGCGCACTTCCTTGTGCACATTGCACACGAGACCGCGGGTGCAGCGCGCACCCGGTCTTCCCTGCGCCCTCTTTCTCAAAGGGGGCAAGGAGCAACCGCAAACCTCGGGCGAAGCATGCCGCGAGATCGCAAAGCCGTATCCAGGCGTCATGGCGCGTGCAACGAAATATAAGCCGGCTGTTTTGCAGTGCAGCACTTCGCGGTTGGTAAAGTCGCCCTGCTGACGGGCAATGGCAATGGGTCCGGTTCGTCTGTAACATGGCGCCCTCGATTGGGCGATGGAACGGGCCTGAATGGCACGGCTGGGGGCACGCAATGCGCTGGTTCCTGATAGCGATGCTGGTCTCACTTGCTGCGCTTCCTGCGCAGGCGCAGCAGAAGCAGTATTGCACGCCGGAAGCTTACCTGCCGGAGCAGATCGAGAAATCGATGAAGGTGTGTGATGCCATCATCGCCGATCAGAGGCAGCCCGCGGGCGAGAAGATCCAGGCGTATCAAAATCGCGGCGATCTCCATCTGCGGAAGGGAGACTATTCCTCGTCGCTGCAGAATTTCAATCAGGCGATCGCACTTGTCGGTACGCAAAAGATCGTTCCCTACAGGGGATTCGGCGGACCGTCACCGCCGCCCGGCTCAATTGACAACATCAAGGCAGCAGGAGTCTATAACAGCCGAGCCTGGCTGTTCGTTAACAGGAAAGAACATTCGCGGGCGATCGAGGATTACACGAAATCCTTGCAGATTTTCCCGCGCAGCAGCGACACCATTGCCGCCCGCGCGGAAAGCTACAGGGCATTGGGACAGTTCGATCGCGCCATCGCGGATCTGAGCCAGGCGATTGAAATCGTGGCCAGCAACAAGTTCAATCCAATCGACTGGCATTTCCGAAAGCGTGGAGAATTATACCGCATCACAGGCGATCACGACCGTGCCATCCGCGACTTCGACAAGGTACTGGAGCTTGCCCCCAAGGATTATGAGGCGCTTGCCGGACGAGGCGTAACCTTCCTTGCCAAGGGCGATGCCGATCGCGCGCTGCGGGATCTGGATCAAGCGATCGCCATGCATGACTTCAACGCGAGCAATCCTCGTTACCGCCACGATCGCGGAAGCGCCTATCGGAAAAAGGGCGATCTCGATCGTGCCATCGGGGAGTTCGACAAGGCGGTCGAACATGGGTTCGGGCTGACGGATGCGGCCTTGCGGGCTGACATTTTCGTCAGCCGGGGCGAAACCTACGGAGAAAAAGGCGAGTGGCTCAAGGCGCTGGAGGATTATCAAAGCGCTTTAGGGATCGTCTCGTATCATTCGCGGGCGGTCGCAGGCCGCGACGCGGCGCGGCTGGCGCTGTCGCGGTCTACCCAGCCTGTCGCGACCATTGCCCCTGCGAACGCCAGTCCCGCCCCGGTGGTCGCCGGCCCGCCTGAGCGCCGCGTGGCGCTCGTGATCGGCAATTCCGCCTATCAAGGCGTACCCGCCCTGCCCAATCCCAAGCGTGACGCCGATACCCTGGCGCGCGCGCTGCGAAGCGCTAGTTTCCAGTTCGTCCAGGTCGCCACCGATCTGCCGCGCGACAAGCTCGCGCAAGCGCTGCAATCGTTCGCGGCTGAAGCGGACAACGCGGATTGGGCGATGGTTTATTTCGCCGGGCACGGGATCGAGATCGGTGGCGTCAATTATCTGATCCCGGTCGACGCCAAGCTGAAGGTCGATCGCGATGTGCCACTCGAAGCCGTCGCGCTCGAGCAGGTGCTGACCAGCGTCACCGGCGCGAAGAAGCTGCGGCTGGTGGTGCTCGACGCCTGCCGGGACAATCCCTTTGTCGCCAAGATGGCGCGGACGGTGGCCGGGCGCTCGATCGGTAGGGGGCTTGCGAGCATCGAGCCCGAGGGCGGCACGCTGGTAGCCTTCGCCGCGAAACACGGACAGACTGCGCTCGACGGCCAGTCTGGAAGCAATTCGCCCTTCGTCACCGCGTTCGTGAAACATCTGCAATCACCGGGCCTGGAGATCAGCAAGATGTTCCGGCTGGTGCGCGACGACGTGCTCGCCGCGACCGGCAAGCAGCAGGAGCCGTTCACCTACGGATCGCTGCCCGGACAGGATTTCTTTTTCCGGCTGCAATAATGGCCACCGGCGATCATAGCGGCAACCCGGATCGGCAAAGCGATATCACGGATTTTGGACATCAGACCGGGATGGTGCGGTGGCCGCCGCGCTCGCTTGGCAGATTCAGCCGGCCGCATTGCGATGGATCAAATTCATCGACATTACATCTCGGTAAGGAGGCTTTCTCTTTCCAATCGTTAAGTTGAACCGCCGCCGACACGGGCCCATTTTCGGTCGATCCCTTGAAGGAGGCTCGCATGAGGAAGTTCGCCATCGCCGCGGTTGCGGTACTTGCCATCGCCGGCTCGACCGCCGTCTATGCCCAGCACCATCACTGGGGCTACGGGCATCCGCGGATGAGTTCGGAGGACAGGTCGGCTTATGCCGACGCGCGGATCGCCGCCATCCGGGCCGGCCTCAAGCTGACGGCCGACCAGGAAAAGCTGTGGCTGCCGGTGGAAGTCGCGGCGCGGGAATTCGCCAGATTGCGGATCGACCGCGCCAACGCGCGGATGAATTCGGCGCGGGATGACGCCAGCCAGCAGAAGCCGGACGATCCGGTGACGCGCCTGCGCGAGCGTGCCGACACGATGGCGACCATGGCCGCCGCCATGAAGAAGATCGCCGATGCGGCCGACCCGCTTTACAAGACATTGGATGAGGGCCAGAAGCGGCGGCTCGCCGTATTGACCCGGATGGACGGCCGGTTTGGCGGCCGGGGAGGCTGGCGTCACCACGGATCCGGGCATGGCATGGGCATGGACCGGATGGGCATGGATCGCGATGACGACCGCCATCATGGTGGCGATCGCCATCGCCATGATCGGGATGGCGGGCAGGACCGGGGCGGCCCCGAGCGGCTCTGAGCGCCCGATCTCGGCGCTCAAGCTGGACTTGGGCGGAAGCCGCTGAATTCCAGCGGCTTTTCGTCGTTTCAGAGATCCGCCAAGGCGCGGGAAAACCTGCCCCGGTTTGCTGGACATCACGGGGTCGCTTTGCTAAACGACGCCCTCTTGCGAAGGCCTTCCGGACCCGTTTCCGGGCGCATAGCTCAGTTGGTAGAGCAGATGACTCTTAATCATCGGGTCCCAGGTTCGAGCCCTGGTGCGCCCACCACGCCTTTCAAGCACTTGGCCAGGTCGTGACGGGAACGGACGCGATCTGGCGATAGCCCAGTTAGATGGGCCCGCTTGGCGGGGCAGGCGACACAATCCCCCACACCTCCCATGTTGCGGCGTAGCTTGCGTCGGTCACCTGGACGACCGAAGTTCAGCGCGCAAAGTCTAAAGGGGAGATTGCCATGCCGGGTCCGCTCGCGGGCGTCAAAGTGCTCGATTTCACCGCGGTGGTGTCGGGCCCGTTCGCGACCATGTTTCTCGCCGACCAGGGCGCCGAGGTACTCAAGATCGAGCCGATCGGTGGTGACAGCACGCGCCGCAGCCGCGCGCCCATCGACAAGGCCGGAGAATTCTCCGCTTTGTTCATCTCCTCCAATCGCGGCAAGCGATCGCTGTCGATCGACATGAAGAGCGATTCCGGCCGCGAGGTGCTGGCAAGGCTGGTGGCGCAGGCGGATGTGCTGGTGCAGAACTTCCGACCCGGCGCGATGGAACGGCTCGGGCTTGGCGCCGAGGAGCTTCGTGCCCGCTTTCCACGCCTGATCTATGTGTCGATCAGCGGCGTCGGCGAGACCGGGCCCTATGCCAGGAAGCGGGTCTACGATCCGATCATTCAGGGCCTTTCCGGCTTTGCCGATATCCAGTCCCAGGCGGTCACCAACCGCCCGCAGATGATCCGGACCATCGTGGCCGACAAAACCACCTCCGTGTTCACGGCGCAGGCGGTGTCGTCGGCGCTCTACGCCCGCGAAAAAAGCGGGCAGGGCGATCACATCAGGGTGGCGATGCTGGACGTCATGATCTCCTATCTGTGGCCTGAGGGCATGATGCAGTACACGGTGGTTGGCACCCCAGCCGCCGCCGATCCCAATGACCGGCCCGATCTGGTGTTCAAGACCAGCGACGGCTACATCACCGCCGGCACGCTGTCGGATTCCGAATGGCAGGGCTTCTGCAAGGCCTCGAGCGATCCCGAACTGATCAAGGATACGAGGTTCACCACGCCGGTAGGGCGCGCGGTCAACGCCACCGCGCGCATTCACAAGATGGCCGAGTATATTTCGCAAGACACCACCGCCGAATGGCTGGTCCGGCTCGACGCCGCCGACGTACCGTGCGCGCCGATCCTGCGCCGCGGCGAGATCATCGATAACGAGCAGGTGGTGGCGCGCGGCCTGATCGCCGAATTCGACCAGCCGACGGTCGGTCGGGTGCGGCAGCCGAAGCCGGCCGCACGGTTCGAACGCAACCCCTCCGCGATCGGCGGCCCGGCGCCTCGGCTCGGCGAACATTCCCGCGATGTGTTGCGGGGGCTCGGCTACGATGACAGCGCCATTGAACGGATGATTGCCGATAAAGTGCTGAGAGCAGCCTCGTAGAGCGGGCAACAGGAGGGTACAGGTGGAGCTTCGCAATGAGGTGGCATTGCTGGTCGGCGCAGGCGATGCGATCGGCGCGGCGGTGACGCGGCGTTTTGCCAGGGACGGTTACAAGGTTTGCATCGCCCGGCGCGACGCCGCCAAATCCGAAGGTCTGATCGCCGAGTTGAAGGCGGAGGGCTGCGAGGTTCACGCCTTTGCCGTCGATGCCCGTCAGGAGAGCGAGGTGCAGACCCTGTTTGCCCGCGTTGAGGAGAAGATCGGTCCGATCGAGGTCTGCCTGTTCAACGCCGGATCCAATGTCAAAAAGCCTTTGCTGGAGACCGACGCCAAACTGTTCCTGAAGTCCTGGGAGCTGGCTTGCCTGGCCGGCTTCCTCGTCGGCCGCGAGGCCGCCCGGTACATGACAAAGCGCGGCCACGGCACCATATTGTTTACCGGCGCCACCGCGAGCATGCGCGGCGGCAGCGGCTTTGCGGCGTTTTCATCGGCGAAGTTTGGCCTGCGCGCCGTCGCCCAGGCGATGGCGCGCGAACTTGGTCCAAGGAACATCCATGTCGCGCATCTCGTGATCGATGCCGGCGTCGACAGCTCGGCGATCCATGCTCGGATGAAGGCCGCAAGCGGCATCGATGCCGGTGAAATCCCGCCGGACAGCCTGACCAAGACCAGTTCCATCGCCGACGCCTATTCGTTCGTGCATCGGCAGGCCAGGGACGGCTGGACCCATGAACTCGATCTGCGCCCCGCCGTGGAGAAATGGTAGCGTGACCGCCGCACCCAACCTCACTTTATGGGGCGTCGGCACCAGCCGCACTGTGCGCGCGCATTGGGCGATGCACGAACTGGGGCTCACGTATACGACACGTGCGATCGGCCCGCGCACCGGCGAGACCAAGACCGCCGAGTACACCGCGCTCAATCCCCGGCAGAAGATTCCGCTGTTGCAGGACGGAGATTTTCGCATTGGCGAAAGTGCGGCGATCGTCGCCTATCTTTCGCGCACATACTCAACAGAAGAGAATTCTCTGATCCCGGAGCCGCCGCGCGACTTGGCGGCATGGCTCGAATGGACGTTCTTCATCGTCGCGGAGCTGGATTCCACCAGCCTGTATGTGATGCGCCGCCACGGCGCCGATGCGCTTGGCCATATCTACGGCGTCGCCCCCGAAGTCGTGGCCAAGGCCGGCGAATATTTCCGCCAGCAGCTCCGCCATGTCGAGACCGCACTCGCCGACAACCGCACCTACCTGATGGGTGACCGCTTTACCAGCGCCGATATCCTGCTTACCACCTGCCTCGACTGGGCGATCGCCTACGGCGTCGGCATCTGCGACAACGCGCAGCCTTATCTGGCGCGTATCCAGCAGCGCCCGGCGTATCAGCTCGGCCGTGCGGCGAATGTGGCGCGCGCGGCGCCGGAGCGCGCGAGATGAAGACGGCGCGTGGCTGGGTGTCACTAACAACAGGCTGACATATTTAGGCCGATGCATCGAGAGAGTTACCATGAGCGCTGAAATCAAGCCGTTTCGCATTTCGGTTGGCGAGGACGTGCTCGACGACCTGAAGTCGCGGTTGCGCCGGACGCGCTGGCCGGAGGCGGAACTGGTGAACGACTGGAGTCAGGGCGTCCCGCTGCAGTGGATCAAGGAGGTCTGCCGCTACTGGGCCGAGGACTACGATTGGCGCGAGCGCGAAGCGCGTCTCAATCGCTTCGCCCAGTTCACGACCGGGATTGACGGCCTCGACATGCATTTCCTGCACGTCCGTTCGCCGCACCCGGACGCGCTGCCGCTGATCATCACCCACGGCTGGCCCGGCTCCGTCGTCGAGTTTCACAAGGTGATCGGGCCGCTGACCGATCCGACCGCGCATGGCGGCAAGGCCGGCGACGCCTTCCATGTCGTTTGCCCGTCATTGCCGGGCTTCGGCTTTTCGGCCAAGCCGGCCAGCACCGGCTGGGGCGTCGATCGTATCGCGTCTGGCTGGGCGACGCTGATGGCGCGCCTTGGATACCAGCGCTACGGCGCGCAGGGCGGCGACTGGGGCTCGGCGGTCACGACGGCGCTCGGCGCAAAAGACCCGGAGCATTGCGCCGGCATTCACATCACGCTGGCGATGTCCGCGCGACCCAACGTCGAGGGGCATCCCACCCCCGCGGAGGCGCGGGCGCTCGCGGAGATCCAGCATTACGCCGAATGGGATTCCGGCTATTCGAAGCAGCAGTCGACCCGGCCGCAAACTCTCGGCTACGGATTGACCGACTCGCCGAGCGGCCAGGCCGCCTGGATTCTCGAAAAATTCTGGGCCTGGACCGATTGCGACGGGCATCCCGAGAATATCCTGGGCCGCGACGAACTGCTCGACAACGTCATGCTGTATTGGGTGACCGCGACCGCCGCCTCGTCGGCCCGGTTGTACTGGGAAAGCTTTGGACCGAAGCGCCGCACGGCACACAAGGTCACGGTGCCGACAGGTGTCGCCGTCTTCCCAAAGGAGATCGTTACGCCGGTGCGAAAGTGGATGGAAGCGAGCTACACGGATATCCGGCACTGGCGGGAGATGCCGAAGGGCGGTCACTTCGCCGCGTTCGAACAGCCGGAGCTGTTCGTCAAGGAGGTGCGGGACTTTTTCCGAACGTTGCGGAAGTCGCCTGTTTCCTGAGCGGTCAGCTATCGGTCATTGGTCGGCGTGCCGCGACCACCGGCCAGCTCAGTTTCGGTACGACGGATCGGTTCGATCGAGCTTGCGCAGCAGCGCCGGCCAGGCGAGGTCGCCGTTGCGGGCGCTGCGGCCCGGTTTCGGCAGCATCCGCTCGCAGGTGTCCTCGAGCACGCTCTGCGGCGGATAGACGAGCTTGGTGTTGCACGACAACGCCATGACCTGAACCTGGCAGGCGCGCTCCAGCCGGAACAGCACGTTGAAGGCGGCCGGGACGGTGCGGCCGACCACCAGCAGGCCATGGTTGCGCAGGATCATGGCTTCGTGATCGCCGAGATCCCTGACCAGTCGTTCGCGCTCGTCGACATTGTCGGCGATGCCTTCGAAGTCATGATAGGCGATGTTGAGAAACCGCATCGAGGTTTGCGCCAGCGGCAGCAATCCGCATTCCATGGCGGAGACGGCCATGCCGGCCGGTGTGTGCGTATGCGCCACGCAATCCATGTCGTGCCTGGCCATGTGGATGGCGCTGTGAATGACGAAGCCGGCGACGTTGACGTCGTAGTCAGAGGTGTTGAACAGCGTGTTGCCCTCGAGATCGACCTTGATAAGGCAGGAGGCGTCGATCTCCTCATAGAGCATTCCGTAAGGGTTGATCAGGAACTGATCGGTTGTCCCCGGCACCCTGCAGGAAATGTGGTTGGCGACCATCTCGGTCATCCCATAGATCGCCGTGAGGCGGTAACAGGCGGCGAGATCGACCCTCGCCTGCCATTCCTCCGCGCTCACCTGTTCGCGAACCGATTTCACGACCTTGATAGCGGGCGAACTGATCGGAGGATTCATGGGCGTATCTCTACGGTTTTGGATTGCTGGAACGGGTGACGACACCCGGTGGTGGACCCGCAAGATAGCTGCAAAACGCGCTGCGCGGCAAGCCGGGCACCGCAGGCGTTATTGCAGGTCTGGCGGGTGAAATTCGAATGCGCTATGGCATTCACGAGGTGAATGCCATGACCGAAGGACGCTACCGGCTGATCGGCTCAACCGCGTCGCCTTACGCCATCAAGTTGCGCGCCTTGCTGCGCTACCGACGAATTCCGTTCGACTGGGTCATCATGACCAAGGCGCTGCGAGCAGCGACCGCGCATTTGCGACCCAGTTTGATCCCGGTGCTGCAATACCCCGACGGCAGCTATCGCGCCGAGACCACGGCGCTGGCCTATGATATGGAAAGCCGCCACAAGTCGCGCTCGGTTATTCCCGAGGACCGGGCGGTCGCGTTCGTTTGCGACCTGCTGGAGGACCTTGCGGACGAGTGGGCGGTCAAGCCGCTGTTTCTCTATCGCTGGTGGGATCCGGAAGACCAGGCCTATGTGTCGCGCTGGGCCGGCGAGGAATGGTCGGTGTCGGAGGCGGCAGCCGGCAGCGCCGAAGAGATTGAGCAGTTTCGCCAGCGGCAGATCTCGCGGATGGTCATTCTGGGCGCGACCGCCGAAAACAAGCCGCTGCTGGAAGAGAGCTATTTGCGCATGCTGGCGGCGTTCGAGCCACATGCCGGCATGACCAGCTATCTGTTCGGCAGCCGGCCCTCGCTTGCCGATTTCGCCTGGTTCGGACAGCTCAGCGAGATGGCGACCGATCCGACGCCGATGCGGATCATGCGCGCGAGGGCGCCTTTTACCGATCACTGGGTACGGCGGCTGGACGACGCTTCCGGCGTCGAGGGTGAATGGTACCCGCGGGAACGGGTGCTCGGCGGCATGGCCGAGGCGCTGCTGAAGATCGCCGGCGAACTCTATCTGCCGTTCCTGGTCGCCAACGCCGAAGCGTTCGCCAGGGGCGTGGAGCGACTCGAGATCAACGTCTGGGGCCTGCCGTATGCGCTGGCTCCCTTTAAATATCAGGTGAAGTGCCTGCAGCAGCTTCGCGACAAGTTCGCGGCGCTCGATAGCGAGAGCACGGCAGCGTTGCGGCCGGTGCTGAAGCGCACGGGTTGCTGGGAGCATCTGGCCGCGGGGTAGGGGCATTATCGAAGCCTGCCCTCGGCTCGATCCGCAGCTGGACCGGTTGCCGCTAATCCCTGCGATGCCGGCTGCCCAGCGCCGTGGCGACCGATTCCGGATTCTGGATACGTTCGGTCAACAGATCGATGCGATCGTTGCCCCAGAACAGCTCGCCGTTGAAAACCATGGTCGGCACGCCGAAAACGCCCAGCGCTTCCGCCTCATCGATGATGCGATCGTGTTCCGCGCGTGCGGGCCCTTGGGCATAGACTTCGAATTCGCGCGCCGAACCACCGACCGACGCGATCACCCCGGAAACGCCCGCTATGTCGTCGATCTCGAGGTCTTGATTCCAGAAGCGCCGGAACACCGTGTCGTGATAGGGCCGGAACAGGCCATGGCGCTGCGCGAACAGCATGCCAGCGCTGGCGTAGAAGGCATCATAGATGCGCCGCGGCCCCTTGATGGTGAGGCCTTGCGCATTGGCGTAGCGCCGCGCGTCCATGTAGGCGTAGCGCACCTTGCGCCAGAAATGCGGCGTGCGCTCCTCCACCGTTCCCATGAATTCTGCGATGCGCAGGGTGTATGGCAGCCATTCGAGTTCGACGCCGAGGTTGTCCTCCAGTTCGAACAGCCGCTTGTTGGCGACGAACGCATAGGGGCTCTTGTAGTCGGTGTAAACGCGTATGCGCGGCTTTTCCATCGCGGGTCCTGCTTCAGTCGGATCATTGAATCCGAACTAAGCATGGAATCGCGCGGAACGGCATCGTCGTTCGGAAAATGTCATTCCAAAAAACGAATGGGCCCCGGTGCATGAGAGCATCGCGGGGCCCGACATCTTCGTTTTAGCGAAGGATTTCTGGTACACACCAGTGCGATCTCAGGATCCGGCAACCGCGTGGCCTTTGCGCTCCAGTCCTGCGGATGGGTTTGAATTGTAGCAGGCGCCGTCGAGCAAGCAGCTGTTCTTAACCCAACCGCGCCCTGACCTTGCGTCGAGCAAGGTCACCAGTCTGATCCGGTGGCGTCATGCTCCTCCTCAAGAAGTTGACCGGCGGACCTACGTCCGCATCCGCTGCGTGCCGCCGCGGTCATACGATCGGGTGACAATGCCTGCCAAGAGGGGGGCCGAACGCTCCGTTGCCCGGCAGGTGCAGCAAAGGAAATGCTGCGGCAGATACTGGCGGGTGTCAAGCTATCCTAAGCGCCGCTGTGTGCCGGTTCCCGAGGAACAATTGTCAGGCCTTGGTCTGGCGGTAGTCGCGCAAATCGGGGTCGTGGGTCATCGCCCAGTAATCAACGAACCGCCATGGCATTGCCGAGAACACCCGGCCCTGACCGTTGCGGTAATAGGTGGTCATGCCTGGGTGAGTCCAGATCAGTTGCTCGTGCTCGGCATCGACTTTTGCGATGTACTGGTCGTGGGCTTCCGGGCGCACGTCGATCGCGGCGATATCCTGCTCGATCATCTGGACAAGGCAAGCCGAGATGTAGCGGCTCTGGCATTCCGACTGGAAGATCACGCTGCCGCCATGCGCGGGTCCTGAATTGGGACCGAGCATCACGAAGAAGTTGGGAAAGTCAGGCACGGTAAGACCGAGATAGGCGGTCGGGTTGTCGTTGGCCCAGGCCTCCCTGAGGTTTTTGCCACCACACCCGCTGATGTTGAGACGCGCCGCCATCTCCGTCACCTTGAAGCCGGTCGAAATCACGATGACATCGGCGGGACGCAACTTGCCGTCGGAAGCGACGATGCCGTCCTTTTCGAAATGATCGATCGTGTCGGTGACCAGCTCGACATTCGGCTTCGTCAGAGTCTTGAACCAGTTGTTATCGAGCAGGATGCGCTTGCCGTAGGGCGGATAGGTCGGCACGCATTTCTCGATCAGGTCTGGGCGGTCCTTTAGTTCGGACCGGATGAAGTCCGTCAGCTCCTCGCGATGCCGGTCGTTGCCCTTGTTCACGGCGCGATCGGGATATGGCCAGTTCGGGTCCTTGCGCAGGAACGGCAACAGGCCGTCGCCATATCGCCAGAACATGTTGAAGCGATACCATTGCACGTAGAACGGCAGGTGGGCGAGCAGCCACTGCGCGCCCTCGGTAATGGGGTCGGAATATCCCGCAACCGGCCGGGCCCATTGCGCGGTCCGCTGATAGACGGTCAGCGACGCGACGCGGTCGGCGATCGACGGCGCCAGTTGCATCGCGGTTGCACCGGTGCCGATGATGGCGACATGCTTGCCGTCGAGTTTGATGTTGTCGGACCACAGTGCGGAGTGCAGCATCAGGCCCTTGAAATCCTTCTCGCCCCTGAAATGCGCGGGCGAGGGGTCGTTGAGCTGGCCGATCGCGCTGACCAGCGTGGTCGATTCAAACGTCTCCTCGCCGTTGGCGGTCTTCAATGTCGAGACCCAGCGCCGTTTGCCTTCGTCCCAGCGCGACGACGTCAGTTCGGTATTGAGGCGGAGATGCTCCCTGATGTCGTATTCGAGCGCGACCTTCTTCAAATAGTCGAGCAACTCCTGGCGCTGGGCGAAATAGCGCGTCCACGGATTGCGTGCGCCGAACGAGAAGGAATAGGAGTGGTTCGGCGTATCGACGCCGCAGCCGGGGTAGCGGTTCACGTACCACGTGCCGCCAAGCTCGTCGTTCTTCTCGACGATGGTGTAGGGAATGCCGAGCCGTCCGAGGGCAACGCCGAGCGCGATGGCGCAGACGCCGGCACCGACGATCAGCACATGCTGGCGTGCCAGTTTTTCTCCGGAGGGCGGCACGGTCCAGCGCGCCTCGCGCGGGACGAAGCCCATTTCCTCACGCATCAGCGGTGCATATTCCGAGGCGACGTTTTCGCCGAGCGTGGCGCGCATCATCTTCAGCATCAGTTCATCGCCGGGATCGGTGACGACAGGTTCGGGCGCACCGTTCTCGAACAGCTTCAGCACGGCGGCGCGGATTTGGGTCTGGACTTCCGCGGGCAGACCGGCTTGCGGATCCGGGATCAAGCGCACGTCGCGCTTCGGCTTGAAGGGGGACTCAAGCCAGCGCTCGTCGCCGGTCATGTGAACCAGCACCATCAGCAGCACGCGGATATCGCCCTCGGCGATGGCCGAAGACAGATCGGGTTTGGTGCGCGGCAGCTCGACGTTCATATTTTCGATCCTCGCTACGCGCCGGATGCTTCCGGCAAGCCGCCATAGGCGGCCCAGGTGGAGCCGGCGATAAATCCGGCGTCCACGGGCAGGTTGATTCCGGTCACGCCGCTGCTCATGGGCGATAGCAGCCAGGCGATCGCCTGTGCGACTTCGATCGGCTCGACCATCCGGTTTAGCGCGGTCGGGCTTTCGAGCAACCGCTTGTTCAGCGCGCCGGAGGCGATGCCGGCCTCCAGCGCCGCGGTACGGGTGAAGCCGGGCGAGACTGCGTTGACGCGGACGCCGGTGCGGCCCCATTCGGCGGCAAGCGTCTGCGTGATCTGGATGACGCCGGCTTTCGCGGCAGTATAGGCGTGGATCGGGCCGGACGTCATACCGGCCACGGAAGCGACGTTGACGATCGCGCCATGCCGGCGCGCGGCCATCCGAACGCCGACGCTGCGAGCGACCAGGAAGGTGCCGCGCAGATCGATGTTGACCTCGCGATCCCATTGATCCATCCGCACGCGTTCGACCGGGTGCATCTTGCCGAAGACGCCCGCCGAATTGACCAGTCCCGTGATCGGGCCGTGCGCGGCCTCGATGCCGGCGATGCCGCTGGCGACGGCGGTCTCGTCGGCGACGTCGAACGGCGCGGGCCACAGGATCGCCGGCGTTCCCGCCAGCGGTTCCGGTGCAATGTCGGCTATCACCACGCGACGGCCTTGTTCGGCCAGAAGCGTGGCGGTCGCAGCCCCAATGCCGCGGCTGCCGCCGGTGACGAGGACGATACCGTCAGCGCCCATGGCCGTTGTCCGTGTCCGGTGTAAAGAGCCCGCGCGTGACCAGCTTCCGGTAGGCGGAGATGACGTGGTCGGATACCGCCGTCACTGCGCCGTCGGCATAGGAGTAGCGCCGGCTGAGATAGCCGCGCGCGCCCATGAACATGTGGACGATGGCTTCGAATTCCTCGTCGCTGAAATCCTCGATCGCGCCGGCCTGGCGGGCGCGCCGCAGGATCCGAACATAGGCGGTTGCGACATTGTCGAGATGCTTCTGGTAGCCGATCGGGGCGAAATACTCGGCTTCGTTGAGAATGCGCAGGAACTCCGGTACCTCGCGGATGAACTCGAAGAAGGCGCTGAAGCGCTCGATTTCCTGCCGTGCCGCATGCGCGGTCCCGGTGCGCTCACGGATGAAATGAACCATGTCGATGCCGATCTTCGGGAGCAGTTGATCGAGCAGTTGCTGTCGGTTGTCGAAATGATTGTAGAACGTCCCCTGGGCGACGCCGGCTTCCTCGGTGATGCGGGCGACGGAAGCTTCGGCGTAGCCGTACTTGCCCACGATTTTGGTGGCGGCGTCGAATATTCTGCGCTTGGTCCAGGCGTTGCGCTCGACACGGTTGAGCTTGGCGACCTTGCCGGCCGCAATCTGCGAAGATCGCGTCATGCGTGAGATTCCAGTTCGGCGCGCAGCACGCGCTTGAGCACTTTTCCGGAAGGGTTGCGCGGCAGGCTGTCGCGGACGATCAATTGCTTCGGAACCTTGAAGCCTGCCAGCCGCGCGCGGCAATGGGTGGCGAGTTCGGCCAGTTCCAGTGCGCTGCCTTCGTCCAGCACCACGACGGCGACGGGCTTCTCGCCCCAGCGCGGATCGGGCAGGCCGATGACGGCGACTTCGCGCACCTGCGGCAGTTCGTAGATGACGCGCTCCACTTCGGAGGATGCGATATTCTCGCCGCCGGAAATGATCATGTCCTTCTTGCGATCGGTCAGATACAGGAAGCCGTCTCGATCGAGATAGCCGACGTCGCCGCTGCGAAACCAGTCGCCGAAAAACGCAGCTGCGGTCTTTTCCGGATCCTTCCAGTAACCCTGCGTGACCTTCGGTCCGCGCAGGCATATTTCGCCGTTCTCGCCGGGTGGCAGACGATTGCCGGCGTCGTCGCGGATTTCGATCTCGACATGGGCGATGGCGCGTCCGGTCGAGCCGATCTTTTCGATCTCGCGGCCGGCTTCCATGAAGGTGTCACCGCCGCAGGTCTCGGTGAGGCCGTAGGCGTCGATGTAGCGCGCGTTGGTGAAATAGTCTGAAAAAGCGCGGATGCGTAGCTCCGGGGTCTTCTCGCCGCCGCCGATCGCCCATCGCAGGCTTGATACGTCGTAGCGGTCGCGGCCGGGGCAGGTGAGGATCGCGGACGTCATCACGGGCGCGAGCCATGCGGCGTTAAGCTTGTCGGCGTCGATCGCGGCGAGCGCCTGCTCGGGCTCGAAGTTGCGGTGGATGCAAAGCATGCCGCCATGCCAGAGCACGGCGATGCCCGGCAGGTCGAGCGCGCCGACATGGTAGAGCGGGCCAACCACCAGCAACCGGGTCTCGGGGTTCAATCCCAACGCCAGCGTTTGGTCGGCCGACTTCCAGTACATGTTCTCATAGGTCAGCATCACGCCCTTGGGCCGATCTGTGGTGCCGGACGTGTACATAAGCCGCATCAGGTCACGCGGCCGCCTGACATGCATCGGGGCCGGCGCGATGCCGGGCGCAAGGTGCATCGCGGTGATTTGTGCGGCTTCGTCCAGCAGCGCCACCGGCGCGACGCCGGCGGCGATGTCAGCGAGATCTTCATCCGCAATCAGGATGCGGGCGCCGGAATTGCCCACGATGTACCCGACTTCATCGGCCGACAGGCGGTAGTTGATCGGCAGCAGCACTGCGCCGATATGGCTGGTCGCAAACACCAGTTCGAGAAAGGCCGTGCTGTTCTTCATGAGCAAGGCGACGACGTCGTCCGGGCCAATGCCGCGCGCGGCGAGCCAGCCGCCGACCCGGCGGATACGGCAGTCGAACTCAGCGTAGGAGACGTTCTCGCCGCGGTATTTCAGCGCACAGCGATCCGGCGTCCGTCGGGCGTGAAATGCGATGAAGCTGGAAAGATTGACCATTATCCGCTCAGAAGGCCGGCTTTTCCGGCACGCTGTGTGCGTTGATGAATTACGACTCGTAATTCATGTTTGGCTTGACGTCACCCCCTTTGTTCTGAAATCCTTGGGGTCGCGGAGGCGATACGATCTCCAGCAGGGATTTGGAACGCAAGTCCGACAGGGAGGAAATGATGACGAGAACCCGCAAACCGGGCGTGAACCGTCGCGCGACATTGGCCATGATGGGCGCTGGCGCCGCGACGTTGGCGATGCCATGGGTGGCGCGCGCGCAAGCCAAGACCATCAAGGTCGGCATGCCAACCATTCTTTCCGGACGCGTCGCCCAGCTCGGAACCTCGTCGCGCAACGGCGTGATGATCGAGGTCGACAAGGTCAACGCCGCCGGCGGCCTGGCTGGACGTCAGATCGAGATGGTGATCCGCGACTCCAAGGGGCAGCCGCAGGAAGCCGCCCGCGTCGCGCGCGAACTCGTCAACACCGACGGGTGCGAATTGCTGATCGACGCTGAGGCTTCCTCGGGCGCATTCGCGGTGCATGAAGTGGCGCGCGACCTTGGCGTGCTCTGCATCCACACCAATTCGGAAACCTCGGCGCTGACCGCCGATCCCAAGCAGCATATCCCAAATGCGTTCCGCACTGCGCGCCAGGGCGTGCACGACTCGATCGTCGGCGGCAGCTACGCGGCGTCGATATCCAAAGCCAAAGGCCTGAAGAAATGGGCGACCTGCGCGCCCGACTACGCATACGGCCGCGACACCACGGGCGAGTTCACGACCTACCTTAAGCGTTTCGCACCCGATACCGAGATCATCAGCGAATCCTGGCCGAAGCTGTTCCAGGCCGACTACACGGAAGTCGTGACGAAGATATTGCAGGCGAAACCGCAGGCGCTGTATTCTTGTCTGTGGGGCGGCGACCTTACATCCTACATTGACCAGGCAAATATCTACGCGCTGTTCAGCCAGATGGAGGTGTTTGCGGTCAACATGGCCGACTACACCGCGTTGACCGTGGTGAAGAACCTGCCAAAGGGCATTCACTCCGGCAACCGCTACATCAAGACCTATCCAGCGACCGCGGAGAACGCGGCCTGGGGCGACGCCTATAAGGCGAAATACAACGAGTATCCCACCAACTGGTCGTGGGAGAACGCCACCGCGATCATGCTGCTGGCGGAAGCGTCGAAGAAAACCAACTCCGCCGATGGCAAGAAACTTGCGGAGGCGTTGCGCGGCCTGAAGATCAAGTCGCCATTCGGCGCTGACGGCACCGTCACGATGCGCGCCGAGGATCAGACCCTGGTCGGCTACGCGATCGGCTGGGGAACCACGATCCCGCAGGAGCCCTACGTGCCGCAGGTTCAGGCCGGAGACTGGAAGACGATTTTCGAACTAGAAGCCGAGTGGAAGAAGAGCAAGGGCTACACCTGATCGCTTGGTGATAGCGGAGACGGCCCAGGCCGTCTCCGCCTGTTGCCGAACGTTTTCAGCGCCGATGATCGTGGCGCGCCGCATATGGACATCTTCCCTTGGATCTCGACACGCTTACCGGCTGCCTCGCCAGCTCCGCCTGCCTGGTGACGCAGACCACCAGCGGCTTCATCATCGGCATGCTGCTGTTTCTCGTCGCCGTTGGGCTGACACTGATTTTCGGCGTGCTCAAGGTCGTGAATTTCAGCCACGGCGCCTTCTACATGTTCGGCGCTTACTTCGCGATGACGGCCTATCAGCTCTCGGGCAGCTTTGCGCTGGCGATGCTGTGCGGCGCAGCCGGCACCGCCTTGCTCGGCTTGGTCTTCGAACGGGTCTTCATGAGCCGGGTCTACGGCGCCGACGTGCTGATGCAGCTCCTGGTCTGCTACGCCTTCGTGCTGATCTTCGATGACGTCGTGCGGATGATCTGGGGTCCGGAATTCAAGTCGATGGGCATGCCGTCGGCGTTCCAGGTGGCGCCGCTATTCATCGCCGGCGGCGTGGTGCCACCCTATTATCTGCTCCTGATCGGCGTTGCATTGTCCGCTGCCGTGATCCTCGGACTCGGCCTTGCCCGCACCAAGGTCGGCAAGGTGATCCGGGCGGCGGCGCACAATCCAGGCATGGTGTCTGCACTGGGCATCAACACCGGGCTCATCTACGGCGGCGTGTTTGCCCTTGGCGGCATGCTGGCCGGTCTTGCCGGGGCACTCGCCGCGCCGGTACGTTCGCTGACACCGGGCATGGGGTTCTCGGTCCTGATCGAGTCTTTCATCGTCACCGTTATCGGCGGCATGGGCTCTATCCTGGGGGCTCTGATCGGCGCGATCCTGATCGGCATGATCCGCTCGTTCGGATCACTCGGCTTTCCCCTGTTCACGGAAGGGCTGATGTACCTGTTCATGGTGATCGTGCTGGTGTCCCGGCCGACCGGCCTGTTCGGCAAGGAGGTCGCATGACCGAACTGCAGGCCGAACGGGCCGCCATGGTTCCGCGCAGCCAGGCCAGACCGCAACGCTGGCGCTATCTCGACGTATCGATCGCGTTGGCTGCCTTCCTCGTGCTGGCGATGCTGCCGATGTTCATCGGCAGCAAGGCGCTGCTCGACTTCGTGATCCGGTGTTCGGCGTTTGGATTGTTCGCAACCTCGCTGAACCTGCTGGTGGGCTTCACCGGAATGGTTTCGTTTGGCCACGGCATGTTCTTCGGTCTCGGCGCCTACAGCTTCGGCCTCATCATGCAACGCACCGGCGTGCCGGTGCCGGTCGCATTTGTCGCCACGCTCGTCATCACCACCATTGTCGCCGCCGTGATCGGCGCGATCTGCGTAAGACTGAAGGAAATCTACTTCGCCTTCGTGACGCTGGCGTTCCAGATGCTGATCCACAGCACGATCCTGTCCTGGGTGTCGCTGACCGGCGGTGACCAAGGGCTGCGCGGCGGTATTCCGCGCCCGGCCTTTTTCGGCATCGATCTGACCAACCACGTGCATTTGTACATCACGAGTTGTGCGCTGCTGGTGACCGGGCTGCTGCTGATGCGCCAGATCGCGCAATCGCCGTTCGGCTACACCTTGCGCATGATCCGCGACAACGCCAACCGGGCCAGCTTTGTCGGCATCGACGTCTGGCGGGCGAAGCTTACCATCTTCGTTCTGGCGGCGTTGTTCGCCTCGACCGGTGGCGTCATCATGGCGCTGTTCGTGTCGGGCGCCTATCCCGAATTCGCCTACTGGACGATCTCAGGCGAGGGCATCTTCATCAACATGCTGGGGGGCGTGACGACATTCCTCGGACCCATGGTCGGTACCGTGCTGCTGTTGATCCTCAACGACACCGTGACCCGGATGACCGAGTATTACGGCATCGTGCTGGGGATCGTGATCCTGTTCTTCGCCATCGGCCTGCGCAAGGGCCTGATGGATTTCGCGGTCGAATGGTATGCGCAGCGCCGCAGCGGCCCTGCGGAGCGTGGTTAGCCATGCTGGAGATCCGCGGACTTTCCAAGGCATTTGGCGGTGTCAAGGCGACGGATAACGTCACGCTTGACTTCGCCGAGGGCTCGCTCACCGCTGTGATCGGCCCCAACGGCGCCGGCAAGAGCACATTCTTCAACCTGATCACCGGCGCGCTGGCGCCTGATTCCGGGCAGATCTTGCTCAACGGCGTGGACTTGGCCGGAAAGTCACCGCCCGAGATCGTGCGCCACGGCATCGGGCGGGCGTTCCAGGTCGCGAGCATCTTTCCATCGCTGACGGTGCATGAGACCTTGCTCGCCGCGGTCTGCGCCGACCAGCGCCGCGCCAGCGTATTGCATCGCCGCTTCCCGTTGGCCGAGACCCGCGACCGCGCCGAGCACACGATGGAATTGCTGGGCCTGTCAGGAAAGCGCGACCGGACTGCGGCGACGCTGTCGCATGGCGACCAGAAGCTGCTCGATATTGCACTGGCGCTGGTGCTCGATCCCAAGGTGCTGCTGCTCGACGAGCCGACCGCCGGCATGGGCACCGAGGAGCGCTGGCGGATGATCGACAAGGTGAAGGAGCTGTGGGAGACGCAGAAGATCACGGTGGTGTTCATCGAGCACGACATGGATATCGTGTTCAAGATCGCGCCTGAGATCGTCGTGCTGTGCTACGGCCGCATTCTCGCAACCGGAAAACCGGATGCGATCCGACGAAACGAGGCCGTGATCGAGGCCTATCTCGGCACCGAACATCACGCCGGGGCTGCGATATGAGCGGGCAGCCGGTCGTGCAGGTCGAGGACCTCGACGTCTATTACGGCACCAGCCAGATCCTGTTCGGCGTGGGCCTGTCGGTGCGCCAGGGCGAGACGATGGCGTTGCTCGGCCGCAACGGCGCCGGCAAGTCGACCACCATGAAGGCGATCATGGGCCTAGCTCCCGCGCGCCGCGGCAAGGTCACTTTGGCGGGTCGCGTGGTTTCCGGGCTCAGGCCGCACCACATCGCCCGTGCCGGACTTGGATACGTGCCGGAGGACCGCCAGGTCTTCCCGGAGCACACGGTAGAAGACAATCTGGTGATCGGCGCCAAGAAAGGGCCGAATGGCGAGGACGAATGGTCGATCCGGCGGATCTTTGACGTGTTCCCGCTGCTGGAGCCGCTGCGCTACCGGATCGCGGGACGCCTATCGGGCGGCGAACAGCAGATGCTGGCGATCGCGCGCACGCTGATGGGCAATCCCGCGCTACTGCTGCTGGACGAGCCGAGCGAGGGGCTGGCGCCGATCATCGTGCAGCGGATCGGCGAATTGCTTCGCCAGCTCCGCGGCACCGGCGCCACGGTTCTGATCGCCGAGCAGAACATGCATTTCTGCCTGGGGCTGGCGAGCCACGCGACGGTTATCGACAAGGGCCAGATCGTGTACACATCCGGTATCGACGAGTTGAAGGCCAACGACAATATCAGGCAGCGCTACCTCGCGCTGTAGCTTCCGACCTAGTCCGGTGAAGAAATGGCGATGGAAGGCAAGCTGACGCCGACGCACGAGGCGCCGTATCGCGGCGTGCGCGTGCTGGACTTCGGGCAGGGCATCGCCTCGCCCTATTGTGCGATGCTGCTCGGCGTGTATGGGGCCGAGGTCATCAAGGTCGAACCGCCGGAGGGAGACTGGTCCCGCTATCTCGGCACCACCTATGGGAGCCATACCGCGCTGTCGGCGGTCTACAACCGCGGCAAGCGCAGCCTTTGCCTGGATATGAAGCACAAGGACGGCATTGCCGTCGCCCGGCGGTTGGCGAAGGCATGCGACGTCCTGATCGAAGGCTTCAGACCTGGTGTCGCCGCGCGACTCGGGATCGGTTACGAAGATCTTTCCCGTGACAATCCTGGCCTGATCTACCTTTCGGTCAGTGCGTTTGGACAAAGCGGCCCCTACGCGAAGCGGCCGGGCTCGGATTCGGTGGCGCAGGCATTTTCCGGCCTGGTGTCGATCAATGTCGGCAATGACGGGACCCCGCACCGGGTCGGCACCACGATCTCCGACGTCGTCACCGGCGTCTACGCCTTCCAGGCCATCGCGACGACGTTGTTCTCGCGCGCAACCACAGGCACCGGGCGCTGGATCGACGTCAACCTCTGTCAATCGACCTCGGCGCTGCTGGGCCACAAGGTGGCCGAGCATCTTCTGGAGGGCGGGGCGCCGCGCGCCCTCAATGTTCCGGCAGGCTCGTATCAGACCGCCGACGGCTGGATGATGGTAACGCTGGTGAACGAGCCGCAATACAAGCGCCTGTGCGTGGCGATCGGCCGCGACGACCTCGCCGGTGACCCGCGGTTTGCCGATTTTGCCCGGCGCGCGGATGCCGCGGATGCGCTGATCCCCCAACTGCGTGAGGCGTTCCTGACCCAGCCGACGGACGCCTGGCTTTCGCGCCTGCATGCCGCCGATCTCATCGCGGAACGAATCCTCAACCCCGGTGAATGGCTGCGCAACGTCCATGTCGAAGCAACGCGGGCGGTGGTTTGCCAGGACACGCCGGGCGTGGGTCCGGTTTACTCGCCGCGGACGCCGGGTATTGCAAGTCTTTCGGAGGACGAACTTTTCCCAGCGCCAGACATTGGTCAGGACAGCACAGCGATTCTCGTTGAAGCCGGGCTGGACCGCGCCACCATCGATGAACTGATCGGGTCCGGCGCCGTACGGCAGGCGAGGGGAGGCGGGACATGAGCGGAGACCTCGTTGGCTACTCCATCCGAGGCAATCTCGCCGAGATCATGCTGGACCGCCCGCCGGTCAACGCGCTGAGCATGCCGTTGATCGATGCACTGCTGGTGTCGCTGGCGAAGGCGCGCGACGACGAGGCGGTACGCGCGGTGGTCATCGGCAGCGCCAATAAGGTGTTCTGCGCTGGGCTCGACCTGGATATCGTCCGCGGCAAACCCGGGATCGAGACCAAGAAGTTCCTCGAGCGACTGTATTTTGCGCTCAACGATATCCAGTACCGCATGGGCAAGCCGACGATCGCCGCCGTGGACGGCGCGGTTCGGGCCGGCGGCATGACGATCGCGATCTCCTGCGACATGATCGTCGCCGGCGACGCCTCGACCTTCGGCTATCCCGAGATCGACGTGGGGTTGATTCCGGCGATCCATTTCGTGCAACTGCCGCGGCTGGTCGGAAAACACCGGGCGTTCGGGCCGCTGTTCCTGGGCGAGCCTTTCGATGCCGCGACCGCCTTTCGCATGGGTCTGCTCAGCGAGGTCGTTCCGAAGGGAACCGCGCTTATCCGGGCGCGCCAGATCGCGGCCAGGCTAGCCGCCAAATCGCCGATCGTCATGAAGATCGGCCGGGATGCTTTCATGCGCGCGGTCGATGCCGACTATCGCCGCTCGGTCGAAAACGCGGCCGAGAGCTTCGCGCTTGTCGCGACGACGGAGGATTGTCAGGAAGGGCTGAATGCGTTCGTCGAGAAGCGGACGCCCAACTACCGGGGACGCTGATGGCAGGTCTGTATTTCGAGGAGTTCGAGGTCGGTCGCGAGTTCCACCATGAGTTCAGCCGCACCGTCACCGAGATGGACAACACGCTGTTCAGCCTGCTGACGATGAACCCGCAGCCGCTGCATATCGACGCGCACTTCTCCGAGAACACCGAGTTCGGCCAGCGGCTGTTCAACAGCATCTATACGCTTGGCATCATGATCGGTATGAGCGTCTACGACACGACCCTCGGCACGACCATCGGCAATCTCGGCATGACCGACGTGAAATTTCCGAAGCCCGTGTTCCATGGCGACACGCTGAAGGCGCACACCAGGATTATCGCCAAGCGCGTCAGCAATTCACGTCCGAACCAGGGCATTGTCGAGTTCGAGCACACCATGACCAATCAGCGCGGCGAGGTGGTGGCGAGTTGCCGCCGCACCGGGTTGATGCACTGCAAACCGAAGGCGTGAGCCCATGCGATCGTTCCTGTTCGTTCCCGGCGACAGCCCGCGCAAGTTCGAGAACGCGAAGAAGACCGCGGCCGACGCGCTGATCCTCGATCTCGAGGATTCGATTGCGCCGGATGAGAAAGCCGGTGCGCGACCCACCGTACGCGAGATGCTCGCCGCGCGGAATCCAGGCCAGAAGATCTATGTTCGCGTCAACGCGCCCGACACCGGTATGACACTGGGAGACCTTGCAGCCGTGATGCCGGGCCGGCCCGACGGCATCGTGCTGCCAAAGTGCGCCGGCGCCACTGACGTCAACCGCTTGTCGCTGTATCTTGACGCCTTCGAGGCCGCCGCCGGAATCGAACCGGGCGCGACGCGCATCGTCACCGTGGCGACGGAGACGGCAAGAGCGGTTCTCAAGCTGCTGGACTTCGAGAATATGAGCCCGCGGCTGTGGGGCATGATGTGGGGCGCGGAGGATCTCGCGGCCTCGCTGGGGGCGTCGAGGAACCGGAGCGGTGGAAGTTACCGCGGGCCATTCCTGCTGGCGCGCGATCTCTGCCTGATCAGCGCGGCCGCGGCCGGCGTCGTCGCCATCGACACCATCGCGACCGATATCAACGATCTCGACGCGCTCCGGGAAGAGGCGATCGCCGCGCGTCAAGATGGCTTTCTCGCCAAGGCGGTGATCCATCCCAAGCATGTCGACGTCGTCAATGCCGCCTTTGCGCCGACGGACGGGGAAATCGCCTGGTCGGAGAAGGTGGTCAAGGCATTCAGCGACAATCCGACTTCTGGCGTCGTCAAGATCGACGGCAAGATGATCGACAAGCCGCATTTGCGCGCGGCCGAGAAGATTTTGGCCCTGCGGGGACGATACGAAGCAGGTATTTGACTTTGCAGCTTGATCGGCAGCAAATGCAGCCAATCAACAAACTTGGGGAAACACCATGGTTGACGCGCTGATCATCGACGCTTGCAGGACACCTCGGGGCATCGGCAAGGCAGGCAAGGGCGCCCTGTCGGGCATTCACCCGCAGCAACTCGGCGCAACGGTATTGCGCGCGCTGGCCGATCGCTCGGGCATAAATACCGCTGACGTCGATGACATCATCTGGGGTACCAGTTCACAGCGCGGCCAGCAAAGCGGCGATCTGGGCCGGATGTCGGCGCTCGACGCCGGCTATGACGTGCGCGCCAGCGCCGTGACGCTGGACCGGTTCTGCGGCTCCGGGATCACCAGCGTCAACATGGCAGCCAATGCGATCATGTCGGGCTCCGAGGATCTGGTGATCGCCGGCGGTACCGAGATGATGTCGATGGAAGGCCGCCGCGGCGAGGGACCGTTCTTGATGGATAACGGCAATCTTCGCCTGCGGGCCCGGCATCCGCAATCGCATCAGGGCGTCTGCGCCGACGCGGTGGCAACCCTCGAAGGCATCATGCGGCGGGACGTCGACGAACTCGGCCTCGAAAGCCAGAAGCGGGCGGCGGCGGCCATCAAGGGCGGCCATTTCGACAAGAGCCTGGTGCCGGTCTATCGCGAAGACGGTAGCCTGGCGCTCGACCGTGAGGAATATCCACGGCCGCAGACCACGCTGGAAGGGCTCGCGGCCTTGAAGCCGGCCTTCCCGGCGATCGCGGACTATGCGCTCGACGACAAGGGTACGACCTATCGGAAACTCATCCTGGACCAGTATCCCGACCTCGACATCAACTTTGTGCATCATGCCGGGAATTCCTCCGGCGTCGTCGATGGCGCGGCCGCCGTTCTGCTGGCGTCGCCGAGCTACGCAAAGGCGCACGGCTTGAAGCCGCGCGCTCGCGTCGTCGCAATGGCGAACATGGGGGATTCTCCGACCCTGATGCTGAACGCGCCGGTGCCCGCGGCCCGCAAGGTGCTGACCAAGGCGGGGCTCACGCTCGACGATATCGACCTGTTCGAGATCAATGAGGCCTTTGCGGTCGTCGCCGAAAAATTCATCCGGGATCTCAGGCTCGACCGCGACAAGGTCAACGTCAATGGTGGATCGATCGCGCTCGGCCATCCGATCGGCGCGACCGGATCGATCCTGATTGGCACTCTGCTCGACGAGCTGGAGCGGCGCGATCTCAGGCGTGGCCTGGTGACGATGTGCGCCGCTGGCGGCATGGCGCCGGCAATCATCATCGAAAGAGTCTAGGAGCCTTTTCCGTTTCGATGGAATCGAAACGGGGCTCTAGATTCTTGATTTGACGCGTCTTCTTGACGCGAACCGGTTCCACTTGGGTTGAAAACGCACTAGGAGAACTCGTCAAACGACCGGAAACCGGAGTTCGAACGCGACGCCCTGCTTGGACGACAACAGCCGGATCGATCCGCCGTGACTGGTCATCACGGCCTGGGCGATCGCGAGACCCATCCCGGTACCGCCGGTGTCGCGGCGGGTGGTGAAGAAGGCATCGAAAATCTTCTCACGGTTCGATTCGGATATCGGATCGCCGTCGTTGCTGACCGTCACCTTGATGGTAGAGTTCTCTTCGACCGCTTCCAACCGCACCCGCTTTGCATTGTGTCGGATGGCATTGTCGGTAAGATGCGACAGCACGATCAAGGCTTTCTCCCCGGACATGCCGATCGAGCGATCGAGGGCGCCTGCCTCTTCGATTGCGCGTGTCGGGAACCGGCTCTTCAATCCACCGATCACGTCTGACAATTCGGTATGCTCGTTCAGCGGCGCGGCTTCGGCACGCGCCAGTTCGCGCAGGCGCTGGGTCATGACCTCGAGCCGTCCGGTGTCGCTCAGTATGTTCGAGACGAAGTTCTTCTGCTCCATGCGGGAGAGATTGTCGGACGGGCCCTGTAGCGAATCCAGAAGCAATTCGGCGGCGCCCTTGATCGATGTCAGCGGCGACTTCAGCTCATGAGTGAGGTGGGCAGAGAACGTTGCGATGTAGTCGGATCGCCGCGACAGTTGCTCCGCCATATCGAGGAAGCTGTGCGAAAGCTGGGCGAATTCGCGGGTGCCATAATGGGCAAGCGGCTGAAACGCGTTGCGGTCGCCGCGGCCGATGCGGGCTGCGCGATCGACCAGTTCGTGCATCGGGCGGGTGATGGTTCGGGAGAAAATCAGGCCGATGATGACGGTCGCGAGAACGACGGCCAGCCCCGCCAGGATGAATTTGCCTCGCTCCTGATAGAGATGTGCGAAGATGTTGCTCGGCGTCCTCGACGTGTAGACGACGCCTGCCACCCGGTTGCCGACGATGACGGGCATCGCCGAAAAAACGTGGACGCCAACGCCGCGGCTCACCGAGTAGATCGGAGGCGGTGGCTTGTCGGGCTTGCGGGTTCGCAAAACCGCCCGGTATTCGCCTTGCAGCGCCGTGGCGACTTCCTCGATGTGGGCAAGCGATTGGCCGACCTCGTCGCGACCGGCGATCACGACACCGCGGGGATCGAGGATCCGGAAGCCGGCCAGCGTGACTTTCTGCGTTTCCAGAACGATCGGCATCAGCTTCGTGCCGATCTCGACATAGGTTGGCGACGCCGGTGTCGTCGCCGGAAGCGCGTTTGGCCGGCGCCGCAGCAGGTCGCCGTCGGCGGCGAGATCGAGCGCGGGCCGGATCGGTGTCATTTGGTCTTCGTGATCGGGTCGCGACTCCGGTCGAATTTCGGCGCCAAGCGCAATTCCGTTGCCGAGGCGGGCCTCGACGTCTCGCGCGTAGACCGCAGCCAGCACGCGGCCTTGCGCGACCAGTTCGGCTTCGGTCTGGTGGATGAGCTGGTTGTCATAGAGGCGGAAGAAGAACAGCCCGACCAGAGGCAGCATCGCCACAGAGGCGAACGCAACAGAAATAACCAGGCCCAGCGATGGCCGCCACTTCTCGCGTGCGCGGGATTTCATGCCTGCGGCTCGCATCGTCCGAGCTTGAAGCCGACGCCGTGAATGGTTTCGATGACATTGTCGCAATTGGCAGCGGAGAGCTTGGCGCGGATGTTGCGAATGTGGCTGTCGATGGTGCGGTCCGACACCTGAATGTTGAGTTGATAGGCGGCGTTCATGATCTGCTCGCGGGTGAAGACCAGCGTGGGACGCGTGAGAAACGCCCTGAGAATTCCGAACTCTATGGCAGTCAGGCGGAGCGGCGTTCCCGCAAACTCGGCGATGTGCTGCTCAGGATCGACCGACAACCCGCCTTGGGAAAGGGCCGCCGCCGAAGGCCGCGTATCCAGCCCGCGCGAGTTGATGCGCCGCAGGATGACATTCACTCTCGCAACCAGTTCACGCGGACTGAAAGGTTTCGTGACGTAGTCGTCGCCACCGATCTCGAGGCCCAGCACGCGATCGATTTCATCGTCGCGGGCCGAAAGAAACAGAATCGGAACGTCCGATGACTTTCGGATCTCGCGGCAAACTTCCAGGCCATCGAATTCCGGCATCCCGATGTCCAGAATAATCAGGTCCGGCCTGTCGCCGGCAAAGCGGGTAAGCGCTTCCTTGCCGTCACGCGCCTCGAAAATGGTCATGCCGGCCTTCTTCAAGGCGACACGGATGACCTCCCGAATATGCAGGTCGTCGTCAACAATAAGAACGCGGTGCGTCAAGCGTGCCTCCGGGAAGGTCATACTATTTATTCGTCGAGTGCTTCGGATCGGCGTCCAGGGCGCGGAGGAGGCGCCAGTTCCGCAATCCCCACGCGCGTCATGAAGCCATTTCCTCCCGATGCTGTTTTACAAGCCAATCCCGACGCCGCACAAGGTCTGGATCGTGTCTGGGGGCTGCGCAACCATGGCCGATTGGCGAGCAACGATCCGCAGGCGATGGCCACGGCAAATATCGCGGCCGTTATTCCAATCGGTTGTCCGTAGAACAGCCAGTCTGCGAGCGCCGCCAGCGCGAGAGCAGTCGCTGGCTTGATCGGAAAAGTGGTTCTCTCGGCGGCGCCTGCACCCGGCGTTGGGGTAGTTAAATCGGTTATTGTCACGCTACCTGCCTGGAGTGGGAAGTTGTCAACCAGCGCCGAGGAGTGCCGGCTTAGCCGCCAACTGTCATTGGCGCGCCGAGTGGGAATGGGTATCCGATGTCTACCATCGGTTTACACGGCGGACTATCCGGCAACCTCGTGCAGTTGCCGGAAATGCCGCCTGCATTAGTTCAGGATTTTTCTGCAGTTTCCGTGCAGTCGCGCTTCTGCGCTCGCCGGCGCGTGGCGAGTTTGATACGGGGACAATCTCAATCGTTCCTGCCAGAGCCCCGTTCAACCCATGAATGTCTTCAGACGTATCGGCCTTATCCTGGTCTGGCTCGCCGGGTCGGCGTTGCTGTTCGCGGCGGCCAACAAGAACGATCCTTACCTGATCTTGCTGCGGGGTCCTGGCAACCTGGCGCTCGCCGCGGCGAGTGTCATGGGTGCGGCTGTCTTGATTCGCCGCGGGTACTGGAAGCGAGGGGGCGCGGCGCGGTTGCTCATTGTGCTGTGGTGCCTGCCGTCACTATCGATGCTCGCAGCACATGCGTCGTTTGAGTGGCGCAAGAAAAACGTTCTGCAGACCGAGGTTGCGCAGGCCCACAGCCTTGGGCGGCACTTCGTCGTCGGATACTCGTCGTTTTCTGAAGTGGCTGTTCTCGCCGAGAAGGGGTTGATTTCGGGCGTCTATGTTACGAGGCGCAATATCGCGGGATCGTCAGCGGAGCGGCTGAGAGACGAAATCTCGGCGCTTCAAGCCAGACGGCGCGCCGCCGGCCTATCGCCCCTTATCGTTGCTGCTGACCAGGAAGGCGGCATTGTCTCGCATCTGGCGCCGCCCCTGACCACGTTGCCGGCGCTATCGACGCTGGCGGGTCTTGCACCGGAAGATCGTTCGGAAAAAGCGGAGGCGTTTGGACGTCTCCACGGGCATGAGCTGGCGGCGCTCGGCGTCAACCTCAATCTGGCGCCGGTGCTGGATCTGCGCCCCGAACCGACCCGCAACCGGTTCGATTTCAATACGCTGATCGGCCACCGCGCGATATCCGGCGATCCCGACGCCGTGGCCGGGATTGCGCTCAGCTATATAAAGGGCCTGGAAGGCGCGGGCCTCGGCGCTGCCGTAAAGCACTTTCCCGGGCTCGGCCGCGTTCGTTCCGATACCCACCATTTCAGCGCTGATCTCGATACCCCGGTAGAGCAACTTGAAGCTTCCGACTGGATACCGTTCAGAAGTGTGCTGGCCGGATCGAAGGCGCACCTGATGGTCGGACATGTGACGCTGGCGGCCATCGACCCGGACCGTCCGGCATCGCATTCCCGCCGCGTCGTTGACGGCATCATCCGCAAGAGATGGAACTATCAGGGCGTCGTCATGACCGACGATCTGGTGATGGGCGCGATCTATCAGCGCGATGTCTGTACGGCAGTCGTCGAGGCACTTAATGCCGGGGTCGATCTGTTGCTGGTCGCCTTTGATGGAGCGCAGTTCTATCGAATCTTCGCTTGCGCGGCGGCAGCAGCCACCGAGGGAAGGCTCAATCCGGCAATGCTGCGCGACAGCGCGATGCGCCTGAAGGGCGCGCTTCCGGTGGACTGATCGTTCAATGCTCGGGCTCTCCGCGTCGATGGAGTTCGCGATTCGAGCTGCTGGTGATCGGCCGCGATCAGGCCCTCTCATGCTTGCGGAGGTCGCGGACGTGATCAAGGTGGCTGTCCTGCAGGCCCGCGCCTGACGTCCCGAGTTCGGGCAGCGCGGCCTCGTTAAGAATCTCTTCAGTGATATCTTGAACCGAGCAATCGGCGACTTCATGGATGAAGCTGATATTGCTGTACTCGCCCGACGCGATCCGGGAGACGACCTCGCGCCTGGTGATTTCCGGATCGACGATGGCCTCGCGACCGCGGCGGCCGTAATCGATCATCACGACAAAATACTGCATGCTGGCAATGGCACCCTTGTCCTGATACCGCAAACCATGGCTGAGTATTTCTGAAAATCAGAAAATTGTCAAGTCTTCAATTTGGAAGAAGAGAAACGCCGCGCCGCGACTCGAATCAGACGTCGCGGCGATGGCGGTTCATTGCCGGTCAGGAGGGCGTCCGCCCGGCGGCTTTGCCGCCTTGCGGGACCGGGCAGAAGCCTTGTTGCGGAGCCGCTCAATCTGTCCTCTTGGCAGGGTGACGCAAATCTCGCCAATCCACTCCAGCTTGACGCCGCTGATCGGCTTGGCGTTGAAGCTGGTAAGGTTCACCGAGGTTGGGGATTTTCCACGCTCGATCGTCTTCAGATAGCGCTCGCCGGTCTTGAGGCGAACGGCGGCTTCCTCGCCATAGAAGCTCGAGAGCGGATGCCGCTGTTCGCGATAGACCACGATCACGTCGCCATTCTCGTATTTTGGCAGCATCGAATCGCCGGCGACTTCGAAAGCAATGGTCTCCTCGGCAATCGGGAACGGCAACTCGACCTCGCCAAGGCCCTCCGGCGGAACCTGCTCGTGTTCCGGCTCGATCGAGGCGCCTGCGCCGACGCGACCCATGATCGGCACCGAGTTCAGTTCGAGATACTCGATAATCGGCGCTATCTCCGATGCCTTGATGAGGCGTATCCCGGACAGGATTTCGGAAACCGCACCGGGGCGCACGCCCATCGCCGCGGCCAACCCGCCCTTGGTCTTGCCTGGCTTCTCCAGGCCGCGTTCGATCAACCCGATGTCCAGCATGGTTCAAACCCTTTCGAATCGCACCACCATAGCAATTCCGAATATCCGAAATCAAGCTTGACTTTTAATTCGGAATATCAGAAATTATGAACCGGCGTCGGGCAGCGCGTTCAGGACAGCAAGGACAGATCATGGAACCGACGAACTGGGCGCCCGAGCATTCGGACGCCCTGCGGGAGCACCTCGCCAAAGGCCTGTCGTTTGCAAAGGCCGCCGAAGCGATCAATTCACAATTCAAGACCGCCTATACGCGCAACGCCGCGCTTGGTCGCGCGAAGCGCATGGGGCTGCTGGGACAAGACCGTGTGGCGCTGCCGCTGGCCGTCCTATCCTCGAAGCCGCAGGTGCCTGGCGAGGCTCGTCAGGCCGAGCCCCGGTGGCCTGCGTTTCACTGGCCGACGCCAGTGTTCGAGCGGACCAAGCCCAGGAAGTTGCGCTGTGCCGCAGTCGAGCCGCGTCACCTGGCGTTGACCGAGCTGGAGCAAGGGGATTGCCGCTATCCCTACGGCGGCGATGGAGAGGGTGAGGCCATCACCTTCTGCGGCCGTCCGCGCCGCGCCGGATCAAGTTACTGCTCCCCGCATTTTAATCTGAGCCGCAACCCGGTCATCCCGGAGAACGGCGCTGCGGTCGATGCCTGGTTGCAGTTCCTCGTGACGGCTTGAAATCCCGTCACCGCATTCATATCCGATTTTCCAGGGAGTCATTGCACATGCCCAGAGCCAGACGCAAGAAGCCACATGACCCCGCGAGGGCGCACGACCGCCGATCCCGCGACTTGCTGCGCAATGCCGAGGTCGCCGCCGTCGAGGTTGACAATCCGCTGGCGCTCGAGCCGGGCGAGAAGATCGTCGCGCTGCGTTCGATCCGGAACGATCCGCTCGGCCGCCTGCACTCGCATCGCCAGATCGACGAAGCGCAGTATCAGGCCGGACGGGCGTTTCAGAGCGATTGGGAAAAGGCCGAGCGTGGCCCGCGCGCCGTCGATCCGACGCGAGAATATGTCGATGGCGGGCAACCGCGCGAGCCGATCACCGAGGGCCAGCGCAAGGCCGTGCTTCGACTGAACCGTGCCGAACGCGAACTGGGCGCCGATGGCTCGGCGCTGGTGCATGATGTCCTGGTCCATGGCCTGACCATGGAGCAGGTCGGATTGCGCCGGGGGCTGCGTACCCAGCGATGGAACGACTATTTCTCGAGGCGATTGCGGGAATGTCTGGACCGCCTGGCGCTGCTCTATGGGTTTGCGACGGAACATCCGATTTCGGTCAAAACCCCGCCCGGCCAGTCTCAGACGTAACCGGTTCGCAACGTCTGGAGCACGGCACAGGCGATCGCAAGCTTGCCGCCGCATCCAGGTCGAGGCATGTCACTGGCAAGTCCTGCCCTGCAAAATCGGGGTTTGGCGTTATCCGCCTGCATCCGGTAAAAGGCGTCACGTTCGCCTGGAACGGCCAAGTCATGGATTTCGTCAGGCGAAATAGCGGGGGGAAATGCCGGATATGACTGCCAGGCCGCTATTGCCGGAACGAACGCCGCGCGCACAGGGCGAGCCGACTGCTCTTGATGGTCTGCTGGTCATCGACTTCACCCGCGTCGTCGCCGGCCCGGCATGCACGCAGACGCTAGCCGATTTCGGCGCTGAGGTCATCAAGATCGAGAATCCCGATGGTGGCGACGACACCCGCCACTACGAGCATGCCGAAATCGGCGGCGAGAGCGCCGCCTTCCTCAGTCTCAATCGCAACAAGCGCGGCATCGTGCTCGATTTCAACAATGCCGCGGCGCTGGAGGTTGCGCGCGAACTGATCGCAAAGGCCGACGTCGTCGTGGAGAATTTCTCCGGCGGCGTGATGAAGAAGTTCGGTCTGGATTATGCCTCTGTCGCGCCAACCAATCCGCGCCTGATCTATTGCTCGATCTCGGCCTACGGCCGCAAGGGAGAGTTCGCGCTTCGTCCGGGGTTCGACCCGATCACGCAAGCCGAAAGCGGCTTCATGTCGCTCAATGGCTTTGCGGACGGTGAGCCGGTGCGCACGGGTCCGCCTATTGTCGACTTGGCGACGGGCATGTCGGCCTGCAACGCGATCCTGCTGGCGCTGATCGCGCGCGATCGCCTCGGCCGCGGCCAGCAGGTCGAGGTGGCGCTGATCGACACCGCCGTGGCGATGACGGGTTTCTATGGCATGGCGTATCTGATCAGCGGCGAAAACCCCGGCCGCTTTGGAAACTCGCCGAACGGATCGCCGACCGTCGGGGTTTATCGGGCGTCCGACGGGCCGCTTTACATGGCCTGTGCCAACGACCGGCTCTACCGTCGACTGGTGACGGAGGTGCTCGAGCGGCCGGACCTTGTCACTGATCCCGAATTTGCGCACCGGAAAGCGCGCACGGCCAACAGGGAAAAGCTGCGCGCCATCATCGCTAGCGTCTTTGCCGGCAACACTCTCGAATACTGGATGGCAAAGATGAAGAAAGCCAACATCCCGGTCGGCTATCTGCGCACCGTTGAGCAGGGCTTCAACGCCCCTGAGGTGCGCGGCCGCGACCGCCTTAGCCGGATATCGCATCCGACGGCGGGCACCGTGCCCAACATCGAAACGCCGCTTCAAATGAGCCTGACGCCGGCGATCTACCCGGTCGCGGCGCCGCTGCTGGGGGAGCACACCGAGCAGGTGTTGCGAAAGACCCTCGGATATGACGACCGGCGTATTGGAGCCTTGGCCGGGGCAGGAGCTTTCGGGACGACGGGGAATTCCGGCTGAGCGGCGATCAGATAGCCTATCCTCCAGAAACAGATTTGTATTTCTTGGCGCGTGGAACCGGTTTCCACCTGGCTCCAAAACGCTTTAATGTCGGTCAAAATGGGAGAGAAAAACTATGAATGACGGGACCCCGATCCGGCCGGCGAGGAATGTCGAGCTTGGCGCCAGCGGCGAGGAATTCCAGAACCTCCACGAACTGGTGCGCAAGGCCCGCGCGCGGCTGAACCAGAACGCCTGGGACTACATAGTCGGCGCCGCGGAAACCGAAACCACGATGCGCCGCAACCGGATGGCGCTCGACGAGATCGCGTTCCGGCCGCGGGTGCTGCGCAATGTCGCCAAGGTCGACGCCTCCGCCGAGGTGTTCGGGCGCCGCTTGCGCCTGCCGGTGTTTATCGCACCGGTGGGGGCTCTGGAGATTTTCGATCCCGATTCGGGGGCGGCAGTCGCTAGCGGGGCCGGGCAGTTCGGCGCGGCCCATATGCTCAGTTCGGTGTCCGAGCCAGGGCTGGAGGCGACCGCCAAGGCCGCGCCGGACGCACTGCGCTTCTATCAGCTCTATGTCCGCGGCGACGACGCCTTTGTCGAAGACGCCGTCAGCCGCACGATTGACAACGGCTATGCCGCGTTCTGCCTGACCGTCGACACCGCGCATTACAGCCGGCGCGAACGCGACATCGCCAAACGGTATGTCCGGGAAAGCCGCATCCGCGCCACCGGCGGCGATTTCCAGAAGGGGCTCGAATGGCGCACGGTGAAGCTGATCAAGGACAAGTACAAGGTCCCACTGGTTATCAAAGGCATCGCCACCGCGGAAGACGCCGCCATCGCGCTCGACCACGGCGTTGACTGGATCTATGTCTCCAACCATGGCGGACGGCAACTCGATCACGGCCGCGGAGCGATGCACGTGCTGCCGGAAATCGTCGAGGCTGTCGGCGGCCGCGCCAAGATCATGGTTGACGGCTCGTTCTGCCGTGGCACCGATATCGTCAAGGCGATCGCCTCCGGCGCCGATCTGGTCGGGATCGGGCGCCTGCAATGCTGGGCGCTCGCCGCCGCGGGACAGGCCGGCATCGTGCGGATGCTGGAGCTGCTCGAAGACGAGGTGATCCGTTGCCTGGGGTTGCTGGGCGTCACCAGCCTGAGCGAACTGAACAAGACCTGCCTGCACCCGACGACGCCGACCAATCCGCCGAGCGTGTTCAGCGCCTTTCCGCTCCTTGATATCGAGCCCTACCGTTATTGAGAATACAAGGCGGAAAACCGAACCGCCTTGCCACACAGACGCCGCCATTTCAAACGTCAATATAGCGCAGGACCCAGCCGGAAATTGTGCTAACCTGCCGACGACGACATTGGAGAGGGCGATCATATGGAACCGAAACTCGAAGTCCCGGCCGAACTGCGCGAACTGGCCGAGAAGACAATCGACCAGGCGGAGAAGGCGTTCGGCATGTTCTTCGACGCCGCGGGCAAATCCATGACGTCAATGCCTGGCGCGGGCACGGATATATCCAGGCAGGCGCTGACCTTCACCGAACAGAACATGAAGGCCGCGTTCGAGCACGCGCGCAAGCTGGTTCATGCGACCGACCTGCAGGAGGCGATGCGGATCCAGTCGGAGTTCCTGCGCAGCCAGTTCACCAATGCGGGCGAACATATGCGGCAGATCACCGGCGAGGTCATGTCTGCGGCAAAGGACGCGAGCAAAGGCAAGTTCTGAAGCGGATCAGCGCCGCCTCACGCGCGCTGGGCATAGCGGAGCCCAGTTCAGCTTTTGATGTCGTCAACCCGATCATTCCGGCGCTTGACGCGTCGGGCAAATCAGATGCATATTGGCATGGTCGCCGATGTCGTAGAGCCCGCGCCGGAAACGGCGGCGGGCTTTTCCTTTAACGGAACAACCGGTCGAGGCGGTTTCAATCTGCCTGAACCGCTCAATCGGATTTCAACGGCTTGCGGACCGCTCGAAAACGATTTGACTCGTCGGGCAAATCACTGGCATAATTCCATCATCGCGAAACCCGCACGGAGAAATCCGCTGCGGGTTTTTCTTTTGGATTCCTGAATCGGACGGCGGCCGCCCATCGCGACGTCGCACCTCCCTACGCCCATCGCCTGGGCGTCGCGGGCGCGCCGTCGTCCGAGCCTTCAATTCCACACAGCATTGGCCGGCGCGCGCGAACGCGCCGGCTTGCGGCGCGGTTCGTCACCGCCGCAAGCGGCCCCGACGGGATAAGGTTCGCGCCCCAAATGGTCGCATGGCGATCATGCCGCAGATTTGTTTTATACGGAGAAGCGCCGATGACCGCCTATCTGATATCGCTCGCGCTTGTCGGCCTTGTGGTCGTCGTGGTCACGGAGGAACTCTCGTGAGCGCCGCGCTCATTCAGTTCATCCCGCGCACCCCGCACGGCAGAGAGTCTTAGGTGGCCAGGACCCTCGTCGAAATCAGGTCTTTGGCGCGGGGGCACACGCGGACCGCGATCCGCGTTCTCGTCGGCATCATGCGAAGCAAGGACGCGACCCCCGCCGCGCGCGTATCGGCCGCCAACGCCATTCTCGACCGCGGCTGGGGCAAGGCCACGCAGCCGAAGGAAAGCAGCGGCGACGGTGTGATCGAAATCATCCACCGGATCGAGCGGGTGATCGTACATCCGGACAGGCCGGACGGCGGCAATGTTTGAACCGCGGCGTCGAGCCTCGCGTGACGCGATGGATTGACGAAAGGAACTTTGCGATCTATCGACCTTGGCCCACCCAGGTGAAGAGAGAAGCTGTAGTGAGACGATTCGCCCGAAGTTCAGTCACCGCAGTCCTCGCACTCCTTGTCGGTACTTTCTTATCGAAGAGCCCCGCTGTCGCTGACGGCTATCGTCTCGACTTTGGCGCCGAGACAGACCGGGGAAGGGACGCCGGCACGATCGAATGTCAACTCGACCAAGCATGTGACGGCAAACTGGAATCGCTGGGGTTGACAGTCCGCGTCGAGGTCGCCCGCGGCAAATCCCTCTATGCTCGCGTGAAGCTGGATGGCGACAATCCGGATTGCTGTTATTTCGCGGGCCCCACCAGTTCGATATTCGTCGTTGCCGACAAGCCGTTGAACCAAGTGCCGCTGTTCAAGGGGATGGGAGCCAGGGGTGGCTTGTTCATCGAGAACCAGCGCGTAGGCGCGCTTTACCTGAGGTTCGAATTTCGCTGAGCTCGTATCGACCTTTTTCGATTGATGCCCTCTGCACGAAATATCCTGAGATCATCGACAATAACTCCGGGAAATATGCGCGAAATCCTCCCATGCGATTGACAGGATGGGTGCGTCGCCGAGCAACCGGCAAAGGCACCCATGTCAGCCATCGAAGCGGTTTCGCGTCCCGGAAATCCGGTCGCTTTCGACAGGGTGTTACTCGCGGTTCTTTCGATGCTTCTATTGGCCCATGCGGGCCTTTACTATGTTTGCCTGCGCTTCAACCTTCCTTTTGCTTTTGCGCTCGCCTGGTCGACGTCTGACCTGGTTCTTGGTCTCGGGCTCCCGGAAAGCATCGCCTCGGCAGTCATCGAGAATTTCTTCATGCTCATTGTTGGGCAGGCTTATGCGCTAATACTGACCATTCGTTTCGTCGAGATCGGGACCTGGAAGTCGCCAAGCTTGCTCGCGTGCGTGGTTCTGCTGGTTCTGTACCATTTTGGGGGAGCGCACGCGCTGGACTATTGCTTCGATCAAGTCCGGTTTCAGTTGAACCGATCCGCCTACCTCGCGATGGCCCGGGAGGGTGACGGCTGGCCTGATTCGGCGATTGTAAATTGGGGAGAGAGCGGCTTCCTCGATACATCAATCCAATACTATCTGGTGATGGATCGTACCGGCGCTTTGGCGCGCGGCGAAATCAAGCCAGAGGAATTCGGCTGGAAGAGCGAACACATGAAGTGCGGCGGCTTGCAGAACAGACTATCGAGCGATTTTTATTCGATCACCGTATGGTGCGTGGGAACTTGATATGGCGCAGGAGTGTCAACTATGATGAACGCTCTGCTGCAGCAAGGAGTGGGTAAGCTAAGCGTCGCAGCGCTGATGTTCTTGCTGTACCTAGCTCATGGGTCAGGGGCGCGCGGAGATTCTAGTTCCTGTACCGAGAAAGTATCCGCCTATGTCGCCGAATTGGATCAACTGCTATCAAGAGAAAAAAACTGGATTACTCCGTATGATGAGCTGAAAGCCCGACACACTCCATTTCTGGATTGCGATGTTGATGCCCTGTTGGAAGAAGTCGTTAAATCGCGCTTCATTCAGCCGATCACCTACCTCCCTCGTTCGAAGAGGTTCTTGATTCGCTTTTCCACCGCAGATGTCAATGTCGATTTCGCATTTGACGTAAAGACTCGTAGATCCAGCTATCATGCCGCCGGGTTTGCGAGAAAGTAGCCAGCGGATGGTCTCACGCATCCAAGTAGCAAGAATTAGACGAGCAGGATCTTTACCGCGGTTCTCTTTCCTGGCGCACCTCGACACCACCGTTACGTGACTGCGGATCGCGCCGTGGCGATATCCAGCGCTCCCCGGCGTGTCCACCGGCGCAATCCGCGCATGCTCCACCATCGAACAGGTTGCGCCATTGTCGATCCTGAAAATTCCGACGGCAGGGGTGTTCGAGCCGCTGCTGCAGCCGGCGAGATACAAGGGGATTTATGGCGGGCGCGGCTCCGGCAAATCGCATTTCTTCGGCGAGATGCTGGTCGAGACCTGCCAGGCCGAGCGCGGCACGTGCGCGGTCTGCATTCGCGAGGCGCAGCGGACGCTGGCGCAATCGAGCAAACGGCTGATCGAAAGCAAGATCGCCGCGCTTGGCGTCGGCAGCGGCTTCAAGCTCTACAGCGACAAGATCGAGACGCCGGGCGACGGCATCGTCATCTTCCGCGGCATGCAGGTCGTTACCGGATTTGTCGGAGCTGTGTGGCTTGGTGTCAAGGCGACGCTCGGCAAATGATGCTTTGTCTGCGGTACGCCGGCCTCATGCGGCGAATCGAACTGAGGTGCAGCCGATGTATCGAATTCGCGAGATTGACGGCGATAACGAAGAGATCGCCGAAACGCTTTCCGAACTTCATCGGATGACTTTTCTTCAAGCGGCTTCGATACCGCACTTCGATGAAGGGCACTGGTGGCTCGCTTCCTGCGAGAGCGAGCCAGTGGCCTTTGCCGGCGTTGTTCCCTCGGCCTTCATCAGCAACGCCGGCTATTTTTCTAGAGTTGGGGTGTTGAGGGCACATTGGGGTAACCGTCTTCAACTGCGCCTGATGCGGGCCATGGAAGCACGGGTGCGGCGCAACGGGTGGTGCTCTATCGTGTCCGACACCACCGAGAATCTGTCATCGGCCAACAACTTTATCCGCGCCGGCTACCGGCTGTTTGAGCCGGAGCGCCGCTGGGCCTGGTCGAATTCGCTTTATTGGCGCAAAGCGATCGGCTAGCGGCGGGACCGCTTTCGGAGCCCGGAATGCACGATTTGCCCGGTGGCCCGTTGGCCGCCGGGCCTTTTTTTTATCCGGGGGTGCTCGGCACCAGCCCATGCCAGCCCCGCGCCTTGAACATTGGTGCTCCGGCGATAGACTGCTAAAGCCCAATCACGTCATGGGCGAAGGCGACCGGACGAGCGAGGACGATGCCAATGGCAGGGGAAGGCGGCAGGCCGGATGCGGGCTTACCCGCGGGGCCGGATACGGAAAGTTATGTCGCCCTGATCGCGCGCGCCATGGCGCTGGTCCCAGGCTTGCGCGATCGCGCCGCAAGGACCGAGGAACTCCGGCGCTTACCGCCGGAGACCGAGCGAGACTTGCACGACGCTGGCTTGTTTCGAATCGTGCAGCCCAGACGCGTCGGAGGGGGCGAACTGGACTATGTGGCGCTGGTCGACTGCGCCGATGCGCTGGCGCAGGCGGACGCTTCTGTAGCGTGGAATTTCGCCAATCTCGCCAGCCATCACTGGATGCTCGGCATGTTCGCCCCACAGGCGCAGGAGGCGGTCTGGGGCAAGGACGCGAACGCGCTGATCGCGTCTTCTTTCATCTTTCCAGCCGGTCGTGCCAGGAAGGTGGACGGCGGATATCGGCTGAGCGGCCATTGGCCGTTCTCATCGGGCGTGGAGTCCTGCGACTGGAACATGCTTGCCAGCGTCGTCTCTTCGGACGATGAGGCAGACGGCATCGAGTATCGAATATTTCTGCTCAGCCGCAACGCCTACAAGATCAACGACACTTGGAACGCTACCGGGTTGTGTGGCACGGGATCCAACGATGTCAGGGTCGATGACAGCTTTGTCACTGACGAAATGACTGTCGCGGTGAGCGATCTCGCAGGCGGACCCACGCCGGGAAGTAGGGTCAATCCAAACGCGCTTTATGCGCTCCCGGTATTTTCGCTGTTTCCCTACGTTTTGTCTGGTGTCGCTCTCGGCAACGCGCAGGCCTGTCTGAACGATTATGTCGAGTTCGCGCGGCATCGGGCCTCGACATACAACCGTGCCAAGGTCAGTGACCTGCAGACGACTCAAATCAAGATAGCGGAAGCATCTGCCAAGATTGATGCAGCCCGCCTGATCATGCGCACCAATTGCATCGATACGATGGCCGACGTCAGGCGTGGTAACATTCCCGATTTGACATCCAAGACCCGGCTGCGGAGGGATGGCGCCTTTGCGGTAAACCTTTGCACCGAGGCGGTTTCGCTATTGTTCGCCGCAAGTGGAGCGCGCAGCCTGTTCACCTCCGGGGCTCTGCAACGGCAATTCCGCGACGCACATGCGGTGAATTCGCATCTCGCATTCAATTTCGATGCGGCAGGAACCAATTATGGACGGGTGGCGCTCGGTCTACCGTCTGAAAATCTGACGCTTTGAGGCAGCCGGATGTCTGACGCACCCAAGCATCCGGCCGATCCGGCCAACGAATTTGCCAGCGACAACGCGGGGATCGATCCGCGCGACTTCCGCAATGCGTTGGGCACCTTCGCAACCGGCGTTACGATCGTAACGGCAATGTCTGCCGATGGAACGCCGTATGGCGTGACCTGCAACTCATTTGCCTCGGTTTCGCTCAATCCGCCGCTGGTGCTGTGGAGCCTCGGCATGTTCTCGCAAGGTCTGACGATCTTTCAGAATGCGAGCCATTTCACGGTCAATATTCTCGGCGCCTCGCAGGAGGCGCTGGCGGCGCAATTCGCGAAGTCCTCGGGCGACAAGTTCACCGGTGTGGCCTGGACGCCGGGGCTAGGCAACGCGCCGATCCTTGACAACAGTGTCGCTAATTTCCAATGCCGCGCGGCCAACCGATACTACGGCGGCGATCACATCATCTTCCTCGGGGCGGTCGAAGCTTACGCCTATAACCGCCGTGAGCCGCTGCTGTTTGCGCGCGGCAGCTTTGGCCGTTTCATGTCGGATAAATCCGCGTGATAAGATGTTGGGAAAGCGAGCGCAGGAGAGATGTCCTGCGGCATCGAGCGCAACGCTGACCGGTGATCTATTGCTTTCCCATCTCCGCACGATACCAATCGCCAATCTCGGTCGCCGTCATCAGAGCCACGCCATCGTGACCGATGACATAGTCCAGCAAGGCTTCCAGATACTTGATGCGATGGGGCACGCCCGTAATATATGGGTGAACCGAGATTGCCATGACACGCGCGTTTGACGCGCCCTCGAGGTAAAGCCGGTCGAACTGATCGATGCAGCGTTTCAGGAACTGCTCGGAAGGCAGGTGCTGCAGCGCATGAATGACGATATCATTGGTCTCGACGGAATAGGGGATCGTGGTAATGGTGCCGTGCGGTGTAGCAATGTCCTGCGGCAGGTCATCGATCACCCAGTCTGCGACATAGTCGACACCGTTGAGCCGTAACAGGTCAAGAGTCTCCTCAGTCTCGGTCAGGCCCGGACTTTCCCAGGACCTCGGCGCTTTTCCGGTGAATTCGGCGATCGTTTCAATCGCGCGCTTGATTGCGTCCGCTTGGCTGTCCAGCTTGTGCATCGGACCCTGCACGAACCCATGACCCATGAACTCAAAGCCGGCTTCGAGCGCAGCTTGCGCCACGCGCGGGTAGCTGTTGCAGACATTGGCGTTGATCGCGAGGGTTGTCGGTATCTGCCGGTCCGTGAGCGCCTTGAGCTGGCGCCAGTAGCCGGCGCGCATCCCGTATTCGTGCCACGACCAGTTCGGAACGTCGGGCAAGAGCGGCTGGCCCATCGGGGGACTGAGCACCGTGCGAGGCATCGCGTTCTCGATCCGCCATTCCTCCACGTTAAGAATGACCCATACGGCAAGCTTCTTGCCGGCGGGCAGGACCAACCTTGGCCGATCGATCTGCGCCTGATAGGGGATGCGATCACTGAGTGCCAAGGCGGCCCCGCTTGTGCATTGACACGTCGTCGGTATTGGAACGAGTAGGTTCGCCGGCACTGACCCGCGGCATGACTTGTTCGGCCATCAAGACCATCGATTGGCGGCCCAGCTCGCGGTCCTTCCAATCCTTTCCGGCGTAGAGCAGCGTGCCGAAGGGGCCAGTCTCTTCCTGAAAGGCGAGCAACTGATCCGCAACGCTGTCCGGCGTGCCGCAGATAATGAGTTTCTCGCAGATCGACTCCAGCGTTACCTCGTCGTCCGGTTGATCGCGGCGCGTCTTGAACAGTTCGATGCGGCCGTTGCGCTTCAACTTCGTGAACAGCGAGCGATAGTAATAGACATAGGGACCGTTCGGATCGGTAGCATAGGCCTTCGCGGTCGCGGCGTCCTTGGCGACAAATACGCTCTTGGCAACGCGCCAGTTCGCTGGGTCCACAGGACGTTTGGCGCGCTGACAGCCCTCGATGTACTTCGGCCAGTGGCTCCTCACCCAGGCCGGCATCAGGAAGTTGGCCGAGATCGGATCCCAGCCGCGTGCCGCAGCCTCCGTCACGCCCTTGGAGAAGGGGGCAACCGCCGTCACCACGATCGGGGGATGCGGTCGTTGAAGCGGGCGCGGGATGAAGCCCTGGCCTATGTCTTCAATCAGGGTTTTCTGAACCGTTATGTTCCAGTACTCGCCTCGGATGTTGTAGGGCGGATCGCTCGCCCATATCTGAAGAACTTGGTTTATGGCCTCCAGGAACATGGCATTCCGGTCTGCTTCGAGATTGCCGAATGCTTCGGCGTCGGACAGCAGACCGCCCGGGCTAATGCCGAAAATCAAGCGCCCATCGAGCATATGGTCCAGCATCGCGATCGCAGATGCAACGGCTGCCGGATGGGTATTTGGCATGTTGACTGTGCCGGTACCAAGCTTGATCTGTTTGGTCGCCGCTGCCAGCCACGCGATAAAGGCTATGGAAGATGTGATATTCTCGGCTCTGTCGGTGACGTGTTCGCCGACATAGGCCTCGGTGAACCCCAGCTCATCGGCCAGCAGGAACGCTTCGCGATCCTCCTTAAGGGAAAGCCGCCAATCTTTGTCGACAGGATGGATCGGCATTGTAAAGAACCCGAGCTTCATGGTCTGCTCTTCCCCACAGGCAGGCTTCTTTTCTTGACCTGGAAAATGCGTGGTTCGGTCGACTAAGACAAGCCCCAAAGTCGAACTATGGCGCGATAACAAACTTGACGTTTCAAGCCCAGAGCCGTCTAATTTGAACTCTACCGGGAGTTTACGCCGAAAATGAAGGCCTCGGCTTTTGCCTATGCCCGAGCAACCAGCGTCTCAGAAGCGCTGGAGTTACTTGTCGTGCATGGCGAAAGCGCCAAGGTATTGTCGGGCGGACAAAGCCTGATGCCGGCGATGAACCTGCGCTTGATCTCTCCTGAATTCATTGTCGACATAGGTGGCTTGACTGAGCTCGGCGGTATCGCGGTTGAGAGAGGTATTCTCACGATCGGAGCTCTTACGCGACACGTCGATCTGTTGAAGTCCACGGAGATAGCGGCCCATGCTCCTTTGTTGACGCAGGCGGTTGCCCACATCGCGCATCCGGCAGTCCGAAACCGCGGAACGATCGGCGGGAGTCTTGCGCATGCGGACCCCGCATCCGAATTACCCGCCTGTATGATCACGCTGGGCGCCGTCATCATTGCTCGGGGTCCGCTCGGTGAACGGCGGATTGCGGCAGAAGAGTTCTTCAGAGGTATTTACGAGACCGCGCTGCTGCCGCACGAATTGCTGGTCGCCGTCGAGCTACCAGTCGCGCCTGAGGGCTCGACGCATTTCTTCCACGAGTTCTCCCGTCGGCGCGGTGATTTTGCGATTGTCGGACTTGCAGCCCAGGCAATAGTAAGGGACGGACAGTTTGTCGACCTTCGCCTCGGGTTCTTTGCGGTCGGTGATCGCCCGTTGCTGGCCAAATCCGGTAGCAAGCTGATTGGTGTCCCGGTGACCAGGACAGTGCTGTCCGAGGCATGCTCCGCTCTAAGTGAAGAGCTTAGCCCGATGGGGGATCAACAGGCGACGCCCGCCATGCGCCGATATCTGGCGAAAATCTTGCTGGCGCGGTGCGTGGGCTCGCTGCTGTCCCGCGCTGATTTGGGCTTGGGAGGCGAGGAGTGATGGATACCGTAGCAGTCGCGCTTCATGTCAATGGAGATTACGTTGAAGCCAATGTGCTACCGCGCCTGAATCTCGCGGATTTCCTCCGCGAGCACCTGCAACTCACCGGCACGCATGTTGGCTGCGAACACGGTGTCTGCGGTGCATGCACGGTCCGTATGAATGGCGAGATCGTGCGCTCGTGCCTGATGCTTGCGGCCCAGGCTCACAGGAGTTCGGTCGAGACCATCGAAGGCATGTCCGACAGCGGCGAGATTGCGGACTTGCAGGCAGCGTTTCGTGACCGCAACGCGTTGCAATGCGGATTCTGCACCCCGGGAATGCTGATCGCGGCGCAGGATCTGCTTCAGCAGTCGCCACAGCCCGATCGGGAACAGATTCGCGAGCATCTTTCAGGCAATTACTGCCGCTGCACCGGCTACCAGGCCATTGTCGATGCGATCGAAACCATTGCGCGCCAACGCGCGGGGCGCTCCCCATGACTCCGCGATACCCGCCGGAAATGCTTTCCGTTCTGGACCGGCCGAATTCCTATATTGGCAAGACGGTCCCTCGGCCCAACCTTGACCGTTTGATGCAAGGACGGGGTCTATACGTCAGCGATCTCGAGCTGCCGCGCATGGCGCATGTGGTTTTTTTGCGTTCGCCGCATGCGCACGCAAGGATCTTTGGTATCGAGATGTCGGCGGCGAGGCGGATGCCGGGGGTGATCGCCATCGTTTCGGGCAGCGAGCTCGCGAGCGTGATTACGCCGTGGGTCGGTGTGCTGTCGCACCTGAAGGGCCTCAAATCAGCGCCGCAAAGTGCCATCGCGATCGACCGAGTATGTTGGCAGGGTGAAGCGGTGGCCGCCGTTGTGGCGGCCAGTCGCGCGCAGGCCGAGGATGCTGCCGAGCGGGTGTCGGTGGAGTATGCGGCACTTGACGCCGCAACGGACATGCTAACCGCGCTCGATCCAGCGACGCCGGTCATCCACGGCTCGCTAGGCGACAACCTTGCTTTCGAGCGCAATCACGACGCCGGGAATGTTGATCAGGCCTTTGCCGATGCCGACGCGGTGGTGGAGGCGGAGTTTGTTTTCGGACGGCATACCGGCGTGACGCTCGAGCCGCGGTCGGTGGTAGCGGACTGGAACGCCGGCGAGGCGCGGCTCACGATCTACCAGGGCACCCAGGCGCCACACATGGTGCAGAACATCGCTGCCCTGCATTTGGGCTTGAACGAGTCCCAAGTCCGCGTGGTCTGTAAAGACGTCGGTGGTTCATTCGGCATCAAGGTCCATATCTATGCCGACGAGATGGCGACATACGCACTCGCGAAATTACTGCGCAGACCGATCAAGTTTGTCGCAGACCGAGTCGAGAGCTTCAATACCGACATTCATGCTCGCGATCATCGGTGCAAGGGAAGGATCGGCGTCAAGCGTGACGGCGCCATTACGGCTTTCGAGATCGACGACCTCACGGGAATTGGACCTTACTCGATGTATCCGCGGACCAGCGCGATCGAGGCCAACCAGGTCGTCAATCTGGTCGGCGGACCTTATGTAACCAGGAATTACCGCGCCCGGGCTCGCGTCGTATTCCAGAACAAGAACGTCATGTGCCAATACCGCGCGGTTGGCCATCCCATCGCTTGCTCGGTGACGGAGAGCCTGGTTGACCTTGCCGCGATGAAGATCGGTATCGATCCGATCGAAATTCGCCGCCGCAATCTGATTGCCGATGACGCCTACCCCTGTGTATCGCCGTCAGGTCTGCGCTTTGAGCAATTGTCGCACCATGCAGCGTTGGCCAAGCTGGTCAAGATGATGGAATACGATAGGCTGCGCGTCGAGCAAGCAATATTACGTGCGAAGAATATCCATCGCGGTATTGGCATCGCCAGCTTCATTGAAGTTACCAACCCTAGCGCGGCATTCTATGGCGTTGGCGGGGCGAAGATATCTTCGCAGGATGGCGTCGCCGTGCGGCTCGACGCCCAGGGATCGGTGATCTGCCAGACCAGCATTACCGAGCAGGGCCAGGGATCGGAGTCGTTGACGGCGCAGATCGTCGGCAGCGTGCTCGGTGTCTCCATGGATCGTGTCCGTGTGGTGCTGGGCGACACTGACAATACGCCGTATGGGGGAGGTACCTGGGCGTCCCGGGGAGCCGGTATCGGTGGCGAGGCTGCGTTGCAGGCCAGCAAGGCGTTGCGAAAGAACGTGCTTGACGTGGCGGCCGCTATTCTACAATCGACACCGGGTGAACTCGAGATCGTCAATGGTCGCGTTGTAAGTGTTGCGGACGGCACGCCGAGGATTGAATTGAGCGAACTCGCGCGAATTGTGTACTTCCGCCCCGACACTTTGCCGCCGGGCATTCAACCCGAATTGATGGCAACCCGGCATTTTGTCCCGCGAGAATATCCTTTCGCCTTCACCAATGGCGTCCAGGCGTCCTGGCTGGAAGTCGACACCGACACCGGTTTCGTCAAGCTCCTGAAGCATTGGGTGGTCGAGGATTGCGGGACCATCATCAATCCGCAACTGGTCGATGAACAGATCAGAGGCGGCGTAGTCCAAGGCCTCGGCGCGGCGTTGTTCGAGAAATGCGTATATGATGAGCGCGGCCAGCTCACCAACGCCAACATGGTCGACTACCTGGTTCCAATGCCAGGCGAAATGCCGGACATCGACGTTGGTCACGTGGTCTCGCCGACGCTGGAATCTGAGTTGGGCGCCAAGGGCGCGGGTGAAGCCGGCACGGCAGGGGCGGCCGCCGCCGTGAGCAATGCTGTCAACGACGCGCTTATGCCGTTGGGGGTAACAATCACGGAGATTCCGCTAACGCCTCAGGTCATCCTGACTGCTTTGGGAAAAATCTGACCGAACTCCGCTACGGTTGAAGCTGATGAGAAAATTGAAGTGATGGTCGACATTGCTCGACCTTCGGGTAAACTAAAGTCAGCATGCTACCTTAGGAGGCATTGCTGCTCTTTGCGATAGTCCGGCAGATAGGACGTCGCAAACCTCGGCTCTTGGTAGAATCGGTGTGATGTTGCAGTGTCAATTGTCGCCAATTCGACCTGCTTTGGTACTGAACGGTTGAAAAGGCGACCAGTCTTGATTAGGGAAGGGCTAGTTCACTGTCGGCATCTCCTGGAGTATTACTGGCGTGCCTCAACAAAGGACGGGTGAAGCCCAAAAACTGTCGACTGGCAGTTTATCCGTGCTGCGCAAACACCCGATTTTTGCTGATCTCGAGCCAGAGGCGCTGGATCAGCTCTGTCGCTACGCCAAGCATTCCACGCTGAAGCGCGGCGCCATGCTGTTTTCCAAGGGGGATCCCGGCAACAGCCTGTATGCGGTGATTTCCGGAACGGTGAAGATGAGCATTTCATCGCCTGAAGGCCGCAATGCCATCTTGAACATCATCGGGCCCGGCGAGATCTTCGGCGAGATTGCGCTGCTCGACGGAAGGGTGCGCTCCGCAGATGCTATCGCGAATAGCAATTGCGAACTCCTAGTCATTGATCGGCGCGAATTCATCCCGTTTGTGAAGGGCCAGCCAGCATTGGCAATGAAGTTCATTGAATTGCTCTGCGAGCGGCTCCGATGGACCAGCGATCAGGTAGAACAGATCATTCTGCAAAACCTCCCGGGACGACTGGCCAGCGCGTTGCTTCGACTGTCTGAAAAACACAAGTCCGAACCGCAGAGCCGAACAATCGCGATCACCCAGCAGGAAATCAGCGAAATGGTGGGAATGACTCGCGAGAGTATCAACAAGCAGCTGCGGGCCTGGGCAACCCAAAACTGGGTACGCCTCGAGCACGGCGCTATCGTCGTGTTGAATGCCGATATGCTTCGCGAATTGGCCGAAGCGGGATCTGGAAGCGAGGGCGAATAGCCGGGATATTGAGCCTGCGTACTCCACCCAGTTCACTTGTCGCCCCGAATGCCCTCGTATTCGACCGCGGCTGGCATCGCGCACGGCGCCGTGGGCGCGACCTGTCACTGGGGCAATCGCGACGTAGACTATTCCTGGTCAGTGAGGAAGCCGGCTCGTTTGCGCGTCTGGTATTGCTTGTCGTCGACCAATAGGTCGATCAGTTCCCGAGCCTGTGCCGCGTGAGCTGCCGTGGTGGTGATAGCCGCTGTGTACATGGTGGCGAGGCCGTAGCCCTTCGGCAGCGGACACGACCAGGCTACGCCGTCGGTCGCGATAATCTCGGTCGACTGCGTGCAACCGATCGCACGGCGCGCATCGGTTTTCGCGAGTTCGCGCATCGCTGTCGCGCCGTTCGGGAAGATCCGGAGGCGCGCTACCACCGCGTCGATTATGCCCAGCCGATCAAGAACCCTTGCAACGTGAATCCCGGCTGTCGAGGCCTTGATATCGGGTACGAAGATCGCATCGGCCGCCAGCAGAGACTCTCGCAAGTCGGCTACACTGTAGACGGTGATAAGGGGTGTGCCGGTACGGACGGCGAGGGCGGTTTCGACCCGGCCGACATCGGCAACCGAAGTGGGGACAACCAGTTCCTGCTTGGCCAGTTCAGCAACCAGGGCGGCGGTCAGGATGACCATGTCAGCCGGCGCGCCGCGACGAAGCTTCTCGGCCATGGCGCCGACCGCGCCAAACTCGCCGGAAAGCTCCAGACCGGTCTGGGCCGTGAAGGCCGGCGCCAGCCTACCAACCAGGCCCTGTGCGGCACCGCCGCTGAGGAGGTTCAGCCTGCTCATGTCGGTCCCATGGCGGCCATTATTTGGTCGCGCGTGAGCGGCAAATGTCGCACCCGCACGCCGAGGGCGTCGAACACCGCATTGGCAATGGCGGCCGTGACCGGGCCATGGGCGGCCTCACCGGCGCCGAGAGGGTCCATCTCCGGACGGCGGATCACCTCGACCTCGACATCGGGGACCTCGCTGAAGCGCAGGATCGGATATTCGGTCCAACTGGTGCTGGTGATGCGTTGCCGGTCGAACCGAACGCGCTCTTTGAGCACCCAGCTCGTGGCTTGAATGGCACCACCTTCGATCTGGTTGATAACGCCGTCGGGATTGATCGCTTCGCCGACATCGACCGCCAGCGTCAGCTTCCGAACGGTGATATTCTCGGTCCCCTCGATTTCTGCGATCGCGGCGCAGTAGGCACCGGTGTTCTTGTAGCGGGCAAAGCCGATGCCATGGCCAATGCCAGGGCGCTTTGCCGGTTTCCATTTGGCGCGCTTGGCCACGGCGCGGATGACGTCCCTTGCCCGTCCATCGCGCAAGTAGCGGAGACGGAAGTCGACCGGATCTTCGCCGCGCTCCGCGGCAAGCTCATCGAGAAAGGATTCGATCGCAAATACGTTTCCCTGCGCGCCTAGTGTGCGCAGCGCGGAAGTGCGGATCGGCATGGTCGTCAAGCGATGACTCTCTATGCTCCAGGACGGAAGATCGTATAGCGGGATCGCGTTGCGATCGCCGCCGCCGCCGTTGACCTGCGGCGGATTGGTCGAGATCATGCGCGGAAACGGATCAGCCAACTCGAACGCTGCGAGCAAGGCTGGCTGAGGCGCCCGGCCCGGTCGCGCTACGTGACCGTTGCTCCAGATTGCGTGCTTCCAATTGACAATCTCACCCTGCGAATCCAGGCCGGCCTCAATCTCGATTGTCATCGCGGCCCCGAAGGGTGCATCGGCCATTTCGGCTTCGCGCGACCACTGTACCCGCACCGGCCGGCCAGCAGCGGCTTTGGCCAGCAGCACGGCATCAAGCGCGACGTCGTCGGCGGCGTTGTGCCCGTAACAACCGGCGCCTTCCATATGCTCGACGGTGATGTTCGCTACCGGCAACTTGAGTACCAGCGCCAAATCGGCGCGCAGGAGGTACACACCTTGGCTGTGGGTCCAGACATGGACGCGGTCGCCATGCCATTGCGCGATAGCGCAGGATGGCGCAATTGACGCGTGGGCGATGTACGGTCGGGTGTACTGTCGCCGGACCGTGCGCGCCGCCGTGCCGGGTGATGCGGCGATCTTCGTATCGATCACCGTCGATTCCGATGGTTGGGTCTTGAGGAATGTTGCCAAATCGTCATCGTCAGGCAATGGCTCGCCGTCAGACCAGGTTGCGCTCTTGCGTAGCGCGTCGAGAGCGTCCTCCGCACCATGCTCGGTTTCACTGACAACGCCCGAAAAGCTTCCATCACGGACGATCACGACCAGACCTGAAACGGCGCGGGCTCCATCCTCGTTCAGTTCTCCCAAGAGTTTCGCCCGGAGTTTCTCCGGCCGTAGCACGCGGCCGTGCAGCATTCCCGAGAATGTCCGATCGTGGATGAACCGTGGCTCGGCAAACACCTTGTCGGGGATATCGACTCGTTGGATGGAATTCCCGGCGAGCCTACGGAGTGTCGCATCTTTTGGGTTTGCGCCCGGCGTGGCGTTACGCTCGAGCGAAACGTCTTCGGCGAGCTCCCAATAGCTGGTCGCAACGTTGCCAGGTCCCTTGATCGTGCCGTCCTGAACTTCAAGCGCGTCGACATCAACACCCAGCCGTGCCGCCGCTTGTCGGAGAAAAATCCGACGTACCTCGGCGCAAGCGTGACGCAGTGCACGACCTGACTGTTGGATGGAGAGGCTCCCCGAGGTGGCACCCTCGTTGGGGCTGACAGAGGTCGATGCCCGGACCATCTGCACACGCGACAGATCGACGTCGAGCTCGTCGGCGGCGATCTGCGCCAGCGCCGTCACGATGCCTTGTCCGATCTCCACTTTTCCAGAAGAGACAAAGACCTCGCCTGCGGTGGAGAAGCTTAACCAAGAAGACAACCTAGGATTGCTCTCTAAGCTTATCGGCAATTTTTCGGAGAACGGGTCGGAGGCTTTCCGGTTCATTTCGGCGCCATTTCGGTTGCTGCGCGCAACACTGCCTTTACGATGCGGTTGTGCGAACCGCATCGGCAGAGATTGCGGTCGAGCGCTTCTCGTACGTCGCGGCTGGTCGGCGACGGGTTTCTCTTCAACAGCGCCGCCGCGCTCATGAGGATGCCGGAAGCGCAATAGCCGCATTGCAGCGCCTGTTCAGCGATAAAGGCGCGCTGCAGCGGGTGGGGGCGCTCGCTCGTTCCCAATCCCTCGACGGTGGTGACGTCCTTTTCCGCCACTGACCACAGCGGCGTGTCGCAGGACTGCACCGCTTGGTCGCCGACAATCACGTTGCAGGCCCCGCATTCGCCAGCGCCGCAGCCGAAATGCGATCCGGTCATGCCGAGCCGGCTCCGCAGAACATCCAGCAGCGACCGCTCGGGATCGGCGTCGATCTCCGTCACAGCGCCATTGAGTCGAAATCGAACGCTCGGCGTCAAGGGCAGACCTTTTCGGTGGTTGGTTATTGCGGCTTTTCGAACTTCTTGACGACGTCGGCCCATTTCACAATATCGCCGCGTAGAAATTTGTCGAACTCGTCCGGAAGCATCGACAGGGGGACAACCCCCTGCTGGGTCCAGAGTTTGAGGATATCGGGCCGCTTTGCCACGGCATTCACTGCCGCGTTGATCTTGTCGATGATCGGCCTTGGCGTACCGGCAGGCGCCATCAAGCCGAGCCAGATGGTGGCTTCATAGCCGGCAATGCCAGCCTCTATCACGGTCGGCACATTGGGCAGAACGCTCGAGCGCGCCTTGCCTGTTGTCGCCAGCGCGCGTACCTGGTTTTCGGCGACGTTGGGGGCCATTGCCGGAACCGCATCGATCATCATCTGTACCTGGCCGCCGATAACGCCGCTTCGCGCCTCGCCGCTGTTGCGGTAAGGCACGTGCACGACATCGATGCCGGCCATGGCTTTGAAGAGTTCACCGGCCATGTGATACGGCGTGCCTTGACCGGAGGAGGCGTAGTTCAGCTTGCCCGGCTGTGATTTTGCGAGCGCGATGAATTCCTGCAGCGTTCTTGCCGGCACCGAGGGATGAATCACGATGACCAAGTCGGAATAGTTGACCGGCGCGATCGGCGCGAGATCCCGCATCAGTTCGTATTTTCGCTGCGGAGCCAGAGATTCATTCGCGGTTTGGGTGTTCGACATCATCAGCAGGGTGTAACCGTCGGGGGGCGACTTCACGACTTCCTGAGTGCCGATCACGCCGCCGGCGCCGGTGCGGTTCTCGATGATAAATGGCTGGCCAAAGTTCTCCTGCAGGATGCTGCCGATCTGGCGGGCCGTAACATCGGCCGGCCCCCCGGCGCCGAAGGGAACGATCACCTTGACCGAACGCGACGGGTAGTCCTGTGCGCGCGCTTGCGGGGTGGGTGGCAGTACCGAAAGCAGGACTACAATCAGTGCTAGCGCCGTCCTATGGCCCACCATTTCCCTCCCCCGAGCTCTTGTTCTGTTCCTAGCGGCAACTTTAGCTGCAATGCCAACCGGCTGTCGATGAAAGACTGGCTGGATGCCGTGGGAATAAGAGCGCGTGCTGCATTGCCGCGGTCGTGATTACGCTGCAATGACCCGGGTGCGCCTTGACGGTCCTACCCCTCCATTTGGGATCGAGCAGCTCGACAAAGCTCTTCGGAGCCGCAATCGGTACGCCGCGGGCGAAGGCTCCACCGGACCCTGAGCGGACAGAGGATGGCCCGAAGGCGTAGCCGCGGGCCGGGTGCATACCATGTCAATGGGCAGGCGATTCATGCCGATGGCGGCTGCTATCTGGGCCCTGACGCATGGCTTGCCGGTTGTTTTCGCCAAGGTAAAGCTGGATAAAGGCTCTCGGCGATCCGAATTTTTGATGCTACCTATTCCAATATGAACCAGCACGCCAAGATCGACATCCGTCACTCCACCTGTCCGCACGATTGCCCGTCGGCCTGTGCGCTCGATATCGAGGTGATTGACGGACAATCGATCGGCCGGGTGCGTGGCTCCAAGTTGCAAACCTATACCGCCGGGGTCGTCTGCGCCAAGGTCGCGCGCTATGCCGAGCGCATTCATCATCCTGACCGGCTGCTCCATCCAATGCGGCGCATCGGACCGAAGGGCTCCGGCCGATTCGCGCGTATTTCCTGGGACGAAGCGCTCGACGAGATTGCAGTGCGCTTCGACCAAGCCGAACGCGAGTTCGGCGCTGAATCGGTTTGGCCGTATTATTATGCGGGGACCATGGGACTGGTGATGCGTGACGGCATCAATCGCTTGGCGCATGTGAAGAAATACTCGCGCTTTTACTCGACCATCTGCGCGAACATCGCACGGGTCGGGTTTTCCATTGGCACCGGCAAGATCGCTGGCGTCGATCCGCGGGAGATGGGCGTTTCCGATCTGATCGTGATCTGGGGCACTAATCCGGTAAATACCCAGGTCAATGTCATGACGCACGCATCGCGCGCCCGCAAAGAGCGCGGCGCGAAGATCGCGGCTGTCGACATCTACAACAACGACACCATGAAGCAGGCGGATATCAAGATCCTGCTGCGGCCCGGCACGGACGGCGCCTTTGCCTGCGGCGTCATGCACGTTTTGTTTCGGGAGGGTTATGCCGACCGGGCCTATCTCGATCGTTACACCGACTGCCCCGATGAACTCGAGGTACATCTGGCGTCCCGGACACCGGAATGGGCTTCCAGGATATCAGGCGTACCGGTCGAGGAGATCGAGGCGTTCGCCCGCGCCGTTGGCCAAACCAAGCGTTCGTTCTTCCGCCTCGGTTATGGCTTCACCCGCAGCCGCAATGGCGCGGCGCAGATGCACGCGGCGCTCTGCATCCCTGCGGTGACGGGGGCCTGGCAATATGAGGGCGGCGGCGCGTTCTTCAACAATGCGGCGATCTGGAAATTCGACGAGAGCATCATCGAGGGCCACGACGCGATCGACCGCAACACGCGTTGGCTCGACCAGTCGAGGATCGGCCGCATCCTGACCGGCGATACAGAATCCCTGAAGGGCGGTGGCCCGGTCAAGGCAATGCTGATCCAGAACACCAATCCGATGACGGTAGCGCCCGAACAGGCCTTGGTGCGCCGAGGATTTGCGCGCGAGGACTTATTCGTCGCGGTGCACGAGCAGTTCATGACCGAGACGGCGGCCATGGCCGACATCGTGCTTCCCGCTACCATGTTCATGGAGCATGACGATCTCTATTATGGTGGCGGCCACCAGCATATTTCGGTTGGCGCCAAACTGATTGACCCGCCGGGGGAATGCCGTTCCAACCACGAAGTGTTGCAAGGTCTCAGTCATCGCCTCAATGCGGTGCATCCGGGCTTTGAGATGTCGCCGCGCGAACTGATTGACGCGACGCTGAAGAAGAGCGGCCACGGTGACATCGAAACTCTGGAAGCCGATCTGTGGCGGGATATCCAGCCGGATTTTCGCACCTCCCATTATCTCGACGGTTTCGCCCATGCGGACAAGAAGTTCCATTTCAGGGCGGATTGGGCCAACCCACCCTTCGGAATTCCTGGCCTCGGCCCTTGGACCGAAATGCCCTCGCTACCCGACCACTGGACGATCATCGAGGAGGCCGACGAGGCCCACCCGTTCAGGCTTGCGACCAGCCCTTCGCGCAGCTTTCTCAACACCAGCTTCAACGAAACGCCGTCGTCGGTCGCGCGCGAGGGCCATCCCTCGGTCTTGATCCATCCCGAGGACGCCGCGCCGCTTGGAATCGTCGACGGGGATATTGTCACGCTGGGCAACACGCGCGGCGACACGACGTTGACGGCCCGGCTGTTCGACGGTCTGCGCCGCGGCGTCTTGATCGCGGAATCGATTCACCCCAACAAGGCTCATATCGGCGGGCGCGGCATCAACATGCTGACGGGGGCCGAAACCGTCGCCCCCGTTGGCGGCGCGGCATTTCACGACAACAAGGTCTGGGTGAAGAAGACCGCGCCCGCAGCCTAATTCCCGCTTGCAGTCCACCGGCATCCTGCCGCAAATGTTTGGCAGTTCATGGCAAACAGGCGAGCAGGACAATGACCGACACAGACAGCGTGATTTGCGAAAGGCGCGGGCAGGCTTTCTGGATTACCATCAACCGGCCGGACAAGCGCAACGCCATCAATGCCGGCGTGGTCGCCGGCATCTCCCGCGGCTACCACGACGCGCACGACGACAAGAAAGTGCGCGTCATCGTGCTGACAGGTGCAGGCGACAAGGCGTTCTGTGCCGGCGCGGACCTGCAGAACAGTGGCGCCGCGTTTGCGATGGATTTTTCCAGGCCGAATGTTGACTATGCGGATCTGTTGCGGCTGTCACAGAACGCCACCAAGCCGGCGATCGCGCGTGTGGGCGGCGTCTGCATGGCCGGGGGTATGGGCCTGTTGTGCATGACCGACATGGCCGTCGCCGCCGATCACGTCATCTTCGGGTTGCCCGAGGTAAAGGTCGGCGTCTTCCCCATGCAGGTCCTGAGCCTGTTGCAGTCGATTGCGCCGCGGCGTCTCGTCAGCGAATGGTCACTAACCGGCGAGCCGTTCGATGCGCGCACGGCGCAGGCGGCCGGGCTCCTGAATTACGTGGTGCCCTCGGCCGAACTGGACGCCAAGGTCGACTGGCTCGTCAACCGCATCATCGACAAATCGCCGACCGCGATCAGGCGCGGCAAATATGCCATGCGGGCGATCGCCTCGATGTCATTCGACGAAAGCATCGCCTATACCGAAAGCCAGATCGCACTGTTGGCAATGACGGAGGACGCCAGGGAAGGCCTCAAGGCCTTTGGCGAGAAGCGTAAGCCATCATGGTCGGGCAAGTAGCAACCAGGCGCAGCTACCCCGCCTTCGCTTTCAATCCGGCCGCTTCGATGCCCGCGACCGCGCATGCTTCATCATTGTCGGAGGTGTCGCCGCTGATGCCCACGGCGCCGAGCAGACCGCGATCGCCCTCAATCAGTACGCCGCCGGGCACCGGCACCAAACGGCCTTGGGCCAGCGTATTCACGGCGCTGACGAAATAGGGCTGCTCCTGGGCGCGCTGGAACAGCGCCCGAGATCCCATACCCATGGCGAGGGCGCCATAAGCCTTGCCGTGCGCGACCTCAGCCCGCATCAGGCTGGTGCCGTCCTGTGCCGCCGTGACCTTTACGCAGCCGCGGGCATCGAGCACGGTGACCACCAGAGGTTTGAGATTCTTCTCGACCCCTTTGGCAAGGGCTGCATCGAGAATCTTGCGCGCGACATCGAGGGTCAGTTCAGTCATGATTGGTTTCCTTTGTGACGGGCAAAGCGTTCAAATTGGCTTCGCGCGGTCGAGACTCATCGCCAGCACCCGCGCGACATGAAGGGCCGGGCGCGCGCTCCCATCCTTGATCTGATGGCGGCAAGAGGTGCCGTCGGCGACAATTATCGTGGACGCATCGGCGCGTCGCACCGCAGGCAGCAGCGACAACTCGGCCATTTCCATCGAAGCCTGATAGGTGTCAGCGCCATAGCCGAACGCGCCGGCCATCCCGCAGCAGCTTGACTCGATGATTTCGATGTCGAGTTCGGGGACGAGACGTAGCGCCTTTTCGACCGTTTTGAAAGCGCCGAATGACTTCTGGTGGCAATGGCCGTGTACCAGCGCTTTCAACGGCATGGCGCCAAGCGGCAGCCTTAAACGACCGGCTTCCGCCTCCCGGACCAAGAACTCCTCAAACAGCAATGCGTGCGCGCTGACGGTTCTGGCTGCGCTGTCCGCGCGTAGTGAAAGCAGTTCGTCGCGCAACGTCAGCAAACAGCTCGGCTCCAGTCCAACGATAGGCACGCCGCGCGCGGCGAATGGCGCGTAGGTTGTGACCAGTCGGTTCAATTCGTCGCGCGCCTGGTCAACAAGGCCCGCCGAAAGGAAGGTCCGTCCGCAACACAGTGCGCGGGTGCCATCCGCGGGCTTAGGGAGGTGTACTCGATAGCCGGCTTCGACCAGGACTCGCAAGGCTGCGTCAAGATTCTCACGTTCGTATGCTCGGTTGAAGGTGTCGGCGAACAGCACCGCTTCTGGCCCGTCGGCAGCTCCAACCGTCTCGGCACCGGTCCTGAACATGTCACGCCGGAACGCGGGTAAGGCACGTTGGGCGCTGATGCCGGCAATCTTCTCGAACAGCCTGCGCAACAGCGGGCTGCGATTGCGCAAGTTGGGAAGCGGAGCGAGGCGGGAGGCCAGATCGGCATAGCGCGGGAGATAGCCGACCAGTCGGTCGCGCAGCGACAGCCCGTGACTGGCCACGCGCGCGGCCAATACCTCGATCTTCATTTTGGCCATGTCGACGCCAACGGGGCATTCATGGCGGCAGGCCTTGCAGGAGACGCAGAGTTTAAGGGTTTCCAGCATTTGGTCGGAAGCCATCGCATCGGGTCCGAGCTGGCCCGAGATGGCGAGCCGCAGCGTGTTGGCGCGACCTCGGGTCACGTCTTTTTCGTTGCGGGTCGCGCGGTAAGATGGGCACATCACGCCACCTTCGAGCTTCCGGCAGGCGCCATTGTTGTTGCACATCTCGACCGCGCCCTGAAAGCCGCCCCCGGCGCCGGGATAGGCCGACCAGTCGAGCACCGTCTTGAACTCGGCGACGCGATAATCCGGTTGATAGCGGAACAGCGAACGGTCGTCCATGTCAGGTGGATCGACGATCTTGCCGGGATTCAAGATGTTGTCCGGGTCGAATCGCTTTTTAACTTCCCTGAAGTCGGCCACGATGCGGGCGCCGAACATCGCTTCGTGGAATTCGGAACGAACCATCCCGTCGCCGTGCTCGCCGGAATGCGACCCCTTGTACTCCCGCACCATCTCGAACGCCTCTTCGGCGATAGCGCGCATAGCCTTGACATCCTTTTCCAGTTTCAGATTGAGGACAGGACGGACATGCAGGCAGCCTTCGGAGGCGTGCGCGTACATGGTGCCGCGGGTGCCGTGTTTGGCAAAGATGCGATTGAGCCGATCGGTGTAGTCGGCGAGGTGGGGCAGGGGCACCGCGCAGTCCTCGACAAAAGAGACCGGCTTGCCCTCCTGCTTCATCGACATCATCACGTTGAGACCTGCGGCGCGGAAGTCCGCAATGGCGCTCTGGAGGGTGGGTTCGATAATCTCGACCACGCCGCCCCATTTTCGCTGCGGCTTGTCCCATCCGAAACCGAGATCTGCCATCATCTCACCGAGCTGCTTCAGGCGATGCAGGTTCTCGGCCTGGTCCTCCTCCGCGAACTCCACGACCAATACCGCATCGGGGTCGCCGCGCACGGCGGAGTCGATGACCGGCTGGAACATGGCGATGTCGCGCCCGAGCGCGATCATGGTGCGATCGACCAATTCGACCGCGATCGGCCGCAACTTGACAAGGTGCTGGGCGGCATCCATGGCTTCATAGAAGCTGCCGAAATGACAAACGCCGAGCACCTTATTGCGGATCAACGGCCACAGTTTGAGTTCGACGCTCGTGGTGAAGGCCAAGGTGCCCTCTGAGCCCACCAAGAGGTGAGCGATGTTGTTCGGTGCGTTGCGGGGCATCAGCGCATCGAGATTGTAGCCGCCGACGCGACGCTGCACTTTCGGAAACCGCTCGGATATCTCGATCGCCTCACGCTCGCCGAGATCAAGCATGTCGCGGAACAGTTCGAGTCCGCTTCGCGGCGCGTTCACCCCCCCGAGATCCCGCGGCACTTCGCCGAAGTGCAGCAGCGTGCCGTCGGCCAGCGCCGCATCCATCGACAGCGTGTTGTCGCGCATGGTTCCGTACCGAAGCGAACGCCCACCGCACGAATTGTTGCCGGCCATGCCGCCGATCGTGGCCCGAGAAGCGGTCGAGACGTCGACCGGAAACCAGAGTCCGTGCTTCCTGAGCTGGCGGTTGAGGTCGTCGAGCACGATGCCCGGCTCGACCCGGCAGGTACGGTTTTCGACGTCAACCGAGAGGATGCGGTTCAGATGCTTGGAAAAGTCGACGACGATTCCCCCGTTGACGGTCTGGCCGCATTGCGATGTGCCGCCGCCGCGCGGGGTAACGACCCGTCCATGGTCGCGCGAAATAGTCAGTGCCCGCAAGGCGTCGTCCATGGTCCTTGGAACCACAGCGCCGGCGGGCATGATCTGATAGAACGAAGCGTCGGTCGCATAGCGCCCGCGGCTGAAGCGGTCGAAGTAAACATCACCGGCGACATTCGATCGAAGCTGTTGCTCAAGCCGCGTGACGTCCGAATCCGGCATCAGGCCCCCCATCTGTGCTATTTTTGCTTGCTGGCGCTTGTGCTCCCTAGTTCCAAACGTAAAAAAATGCAATCTATTTCGATTGTGTTACTTTTTTGAATTCAAAGTCGAGGATTGATCGCGATTCGTCGTATGCACAGAAGTTTCGTCCATGTACTCGACGGCGGCTGCCTGTTTGTTGCGTAAGTGCTGAAAGAGTATGTCGCTGAGCTCACTGCCCGCGCGTCGCCGCAACGCATCCAGGATCAATTCGTGCTCCCGCATCGCTTCACCCCAGCGCTCCCGTTTGCGAGCGAAATTCGCGGAATAGCGGATGCGGCGAATGCGACCGGCGAAATTAGCGTAGGCTGCCATCAATGTGGTGTTTCGGGACGCCTCGACGATTTTCTGGTGAATGAGTTGGTTGATCCTGAAGTAGCCCTGCATGTCGCGATGCAGGTAGCACCCGTACATTTCGTAGTGCAGCCGCTCGATCTCCGCGACCTCCTGTTCCTCGATGTTTTCGCAGGCCAGGCGTCCAGCCAGGCTTTCCAATCCACCCATGACATCAAAGAGTTCGGCCAATTCGCGGGCGCTCAATTGCCGAACGCGCGCTCCCCGATTTGGCAGTAAATCGACCAATCCTTCCGATGCGAGAACCTTGAGTGCCTCGCGCAACGGGGTTCGGGAAATACCGAACATGGCGCAAAGCTGGCGCTCCGGAATGCGGCCACCGTCGGCAATGTTTCCTTCGACGATGTAGTCGCGTAGCCGCGCCAGGATCTCGCCATGTAGCGAGGATTCCTCCTTGCGTGCGTCGGAAATCGCCGCCGCTGAGTGGTCCGGGAACACAGTTTCGTTGGGGATCTCGCGTTTCATCCCGTCAACATAGTGAAAAAGCGCAGCATCGTCGACAAGTAATTGAACTCAATAAATGCCTTGTTTGGTCAAAAAGTGAATGCAATAATAGTAGCCAACAGCGGAGGAGACGATGACCGAGTATCAGGGGCGCCACTTCCTGCAGATTCCAGGCCCAAGCCCGGTGCCTGATCGCGTCCTCCGGGCCATGGATATGCCTGTCATGGACCACCGCAGCCAGGAATTTGCCGAGCTCGGGCGGGCCGTCCTTGGTGGCTGCCAAGAAATCTTCAAGACGACGGGGCCGGTCATCATCTTTCCCTCTTCTGGAACCGGTGCCTGGGAGGCTGCGATCGTCAACACGCTGTCGCCAGGTGACAGGGTCCTGATGGTCGAGACCGGGCACTTTGCCACGCTGTGGCGTCAGATGGCTGCGCGATGGGGAATTGATGTGGACTTTTTGCCCGGCGACTGGCGCCGCGGCGCGGACCCGTCCGCGATAGAGGACCGGCTGGCGCGAGACTCCTCCCACTCGATCAAGGCCGTCATGGTCGTTCACAACGAGACCTCGACCGGCGTCACGAGCAGGATCGGCGATATTCGCAAGGCCATGGACCGGGCCGGCCACCCCGCCTTACTTCTGGTCGACACGATTTCTTCCCTCGGCTCGGTCGATTATCGGCATGACGAGTGGAGGGTAGACGTCACGGTGAGCTGTTCGCAGAAAGGATTCATGCTCCCTCCAGGGCTTGGATTCAACGCGATCTCGGACAAGGCCCGCGCGGCCGCGAAGTCAAACAAGATGCCCCGGTCCTATTGGGACTGGGAGGAAATGTTGAAGCCAAATGCAAGCGGCTTTTTTCCCTACACGCCTGCTACCAATCTCCTTTATGGACTTCGCGAAGCGATCGCGATGCTGCTGGAAGAGGGACTGGACGCGGTATTTGCCCGCCATGAGCGGTTGGCTGCCGCGACCCGCGCGGCGGTCACGCATTGGGGCCTCGAGGTCCTTTGCGTCGAACCAGCCGAATACTCCCCGGTGCTTACCGCCGTCTTGATGCCGCCAGGGCACGACGCAGACAAGTTTCGAAAGATAGTGCTCGAAAACTACAATATGTCGCTGGGCTCCGGACTGACCAAGCTTGCTGGCAAGGTTTTTCGGATCGGGCACCTCGGCGAGTGCAACGAACTCACCCTGCTGGGTGCGCTGACCGGCGTGGAGATGGGATTGTCGATCGCGGGCGTTCCTTACCGCGCCGGCGGGGTGGCGGTCGCCATGACGTATCTCGAAGGAAGAACGAAGGCCAATCACCCGTCTCACCTGAAGATCATCGGCGCCTGATTCCGGGCTGAATGACCTCACGAAGCCCGGCTGTTTTCACGGAGAATAGATTTCTAGAACCAAGATCACGATCAGAGATAGTGCCGGGGGCAATACCCGGCCAGAGCCAGAGGGAGAGAACATATGCCTAGGGTATCGCGAGGGATCGCATTCTTGACTGCTGCTGTCGTGGCGAGCGCGCCAGCGATCGCGTGGGAGCCGACCAAGCCGGTCGAGATTGTAGTTGCTGCGGGCGCAGGTGGCGCCTCAGATCAAATGGCGCGCATGATGCAAGCAGCCGTTCAGAAAAACAATCTGATGAAGCAACCGCTCGTGGTTTCGCTGAAGGGCGGGGCCTCCGGCGCCGAAGCGCTGATCTACATGAAGTCCAGCGAAGGCGACCCCAACAAGGTGCTGATTGCATACTCGCTGATCTACATGCTGCCCTTGTCCGCCAAGATCCCGTTCAACTGGCGCGACCTGACGCCGGTCGCCGTCGTGGCGATGGATCAATTCGTACTATGGACCAACGCCGCCGGCCCGAAATCGGTCAAGGACTTCATTTCCGCGGCAAAGGCCTCACCGACGCCTTTCAAGATGGGCGGAACCGGATCCAAGCGTGAAGATCACGTGCTCACCGTGTTCATGGAAAAACGCACCGGGGCTAAATTCTCCTACCTGCCCTACAAATCAGGTGGCGAGGCTGCGACGCAGCTGGTCGGCAATCACACCGAAGCCAACGTGAACAATCCGTCCGAGAATCTCGAAGTATGGCGCGCCGGCCAGGTTCGCGCGCTATGCGTGTTCGACAAGGAGCGGATCGCCTACAAGAACAACGTCACTGAAACACAGTCCTGGCACGACATCCCGACTTGCAAGGAGGAAGGCCTTGATGTCCAGTACTTGATGTTGCGCGCCATGTTTCTGCCCGGCAAGGTCACTGCAGAACAGGCCGCTTTCTATCTCGACCTGTTTGAGAAGGTGACGCGGACCACCGAATACAAGGAATACATGGAGAAGCAGGCGCTCAAGCCTGTGTTTCTGAAGGGGCGGGAAATGATGAAATTCCTCGAGGAGGACGATGCGTTGAACAAGGCGCTGATGATCGAGGCGGACTTTGTCGCAAAGTAAAAGTAACAGTCTGCCGTAGATCGTATTCCGAGCGATCCGGAAACGCGCACGCCCCCAGTGTTTTGCCAGGCAAGAACCCATGTCCAAAGCCGATATCGAGATTGTCGTCGATGATCCGACCGCCCCTGAGTCCGAATCACCGGCGGTCGTGAGCAGTGGGACCGTCGAAGTGGCGGTCTCGTTGCTTCTGCTGGCCTTGGCAGTATTGCTTGGTTTCGACAACTGGCGCACCGGTGCTGGCTGGGAATCGACCGGTCCGCAGGCCGGTTATTTCCCATTCTATCTGTCGGTGATCCTGGGTGGCGCCAGCCTCTATGGTCTCATCATCGCATACCAGGCGCGCAACGGAGTTGCGCAAGTCTTCGTAACGCGGGCTCAGCTTCGCCGCGTCATGCTGGTGTTTGCGCCGACGCTGCTGTTCTGCCTTGGTGTGCAGTATCTCGGCATTTATGTCGCGAGTCTTCTGCTGATCGTCGCTTTCATGCGGCTGGTCGGTAAGATCACGTTGTGGAAATCGCTGCTCACCGCATTCGTGTTCACCGCGATCATGTTTGTGACCTTCGATGTCGCGTTCGATGTCATCATGCCTAAAGGGCCGCTCGAATCGGCGCTCGGCCGGTAGGAATAAAGCCATGGAAGCGCTCGGTCTCCTCTTGCAGGGTTTTTCGGTTCTGATGAGCTGGAAAATACTGACGCTGATGATGGTCGGGCTGGTGCTCGGCATTTTCGTAGGCGTGCTGCCCGGCCTTGGCGGCCCCAACGGCGTGGCGATCCTGCTGCCGTTGACGTTCACCATGGATCCGACATCGGCGATCGTAATGCTGTCTTGCATCTATTGGGGGGCGCTGTTCGGCGGCGCTATCACCTCGATCCTGTTCAACATTCCCGGCGAGGCCTGGTCGGTGGCAACCACCTTCGACGGTTATCCGATGGCGCAGCAGGGCAGGGCCGCGGAAGCGCTGACTGCAGCCTTCACCTCGTCGTTTATCGGCTCGCTTGTTGCGGTCGTGATGATTACGTTCCTGGCTCCGATGATATCGTCGTTTGCATTGAAGTTTGGGCCGCCCGAGTTCTTTGCAGTCTATCTGCTCACCTTCTGCTCCTTTGTCGGACTCGGTCGCGAAGCCAAGCACAAGACGGTGATTTCGATGTCGCTCGGCCTATTGCTGGCCGGCGTCGGTATGGACACCGTTTCAGGTCAGTTGCGCATGACCTTCGGCTCCGGCGAATTGCTGCGCGGCGTTAACTTCCTGGTCGCTGTCATCGGCCTGTTCGGCATCAGCGAAATCCTGTTGACCATGGAAGAGCGCCTGGCGCTGCGCGGTCACGCCGCCAGCATTTCGTTGCGCGTGGTATGGTCGGTCTGGCGAGACTTGCCGAAATACTGGGTGACGCTGCTGCGCTCCTCGTTCATCGGATGCTGGCTCGGGATCACCCCGGGCGGCGCCATTGCCGCCTCCTTCATGGGCTACAACCTCGCCAAGCGCTTTTCCAAGGACCGGGAGAGTTTCGGCAAAGGTCGCATCGAGGGTGTGTTCGCGCCGGAAACCGCGGCGCATGCCTCGGGCACCGCTGCGCTGCTGCCGATGCTGGCGCTCGGCATTCCCGGTTCCGGCACGGCGGCTATCCTGCTCGGTGGGCTGATGGTATGGGGCCTCAATCCGGGTCCGCTGCTATTCGTCGAGCACAAGGATTTCGTCTGGGGGCTGATTGCCTCGATGTATCTGGGCAACGTCGTAGGCCTCGTGCTGGTGCTGACGACGGTGCCGATCTTCGCCTCCATCCTGCGGGTGCCGTTTGCCGCCGTCGCCCCCATGATCGTCGTGTCCTGCGCGATCGGTGCCTTTGCAATCCAGAATGCAATGTTCGACATCTGGCTGATGCTGGGCTTCGGCGTGGTCGGCTACGTCTTCAAGAAGATCGGCATTCCGTTGGCGCCCTTTACGCTGGCGCTCGTACTTGGGAATCGTGCCGAGGACGCGTTCCGCCTGTCGATGATCGGTTCTGGCGGCGAAATGACGGTGTTCTGGTCGAATGGCTTGGTCGGCTCGATCACGACGCTGGCGATCACGTTACTGTTCTGGCCCGTCATCGACAGGGCGTTCGGCAGTGTCGGGCGGCTCTTGCGCCCGGTGCGAGCCTGACAAGCTGCCCCCCAACTCACCTAGCTTCGACGAATCGCGCAACAAGTCCTTGGAGCCCAAACGGGCTCTGAGGACTCTTCTGTCCTGATACCCATTGAATCGCCCGCACCGCGCTCCGATCCTGCCTCCCCGGCGAGGCGGAGCCCCGCTTGCCATGCGTTGGCGACATTCGCGGGGCGGGGGGACAAGCCTGCCAAATAGTGATATTCGACCGATCGCGAAACCAGGGAATACCGGGGAAGGACGCCTATGACCGTGCATACTGGGAGGCATTTTCTGCAGATTCCGGGCCCGACCAACGTGCCAGACCGGGTGCTGCGCGCCATGGACATGCCGACCATGGACCACCGGGGCCCTGAATTCGCCGAGATCGGACACGCGGTGCTTTCGGCCATGCAACGGGTGTTCCGCACCCGGCAACCGGTGATCATCTATCCCTCATCCGGTACCGGCGCCTGGGAAGCGGCGATCGTCAATACACTGCAGCCCGGTGACAAGGTGCTGATGGCGGAGACCGGGCAGTTCGCCGTGCTGTGGCACGGCATCGCCGAAAAATTCAAGCTCGACGTCGATTTCCTACCCGGCGACTGGCGCCACGGCGCCGACCTTGAGCAGATCGAGGCACGTCTTGCCGCCGATCGCCAGCACAAGATCAAGGCGGTCATGATCGTGCATAACGAGACCTCGACCGGTTGCGTCACTCATCCGCTCGAAACCCGCAAGATTCTCGACCGTGTCAACCATCCCGCGCTGCTGATGGTCGATACCATCTCCGGCCTCGGATCGCTCGAATACGAGCATGATGCCTGGGGCATCGACGTGTCGGTGGCCGGATCGCAGAAGGGGTTGATGCTGCCGCCCGGCCTCGGCTTCAACGCGGTTTCGGAAAAAGCGCTGGCGGTGGCCAAGGCGAACCCCGCCATGCGCTCCTATTGGGACTGGCAGGAAGTCATCGCGATCAACAAGGCCGGCACCTGGCCCTACACTCCCGCGACCAACCTCCTGTTCGGTTTGCGCGAAGCGGTCAAGATGCTCGAGGAAGAAGGGCTGGAGAACGTCTTCGCCCGGCACAAGCGTCATAGCGCCGCAACGCGCGCGGCCGTCAAGGTGTGGGGGCTGGAAACACAATGTCAGGAACAGGGCGCGCATTCGCCCGCGCTGACCGGCGTTGTGATGCCGGAAGGCCATGACGCCGACAATTTCCGGAAGGTCGTGCTGGAAAACTTCGACATGTCGCTAGGAACGGGCCTGAACAAGATCAAGGGCAGGGTGTTCAGGATCGGCCATATCGGACACTTTAACGATCTCATGTTGATGGGCACGCTGTCCGGTGTCGAGATGGGGCTCGATCTCGCCAAGGTGCCGCATCGCGGCGGGGGCGTGCTGGCGGCGATGGAAGTTCTGAAGGGACGCGATATCGTGCCGATGCCCAAGTCCGCTGTAGCCTGAGTTCGTTCGACCCAAAACAAGAACAGAAAGAGCTGTGATGAACGCTCCGGTAGTTGCCACCGAAGACCTGATCTATTCCGTCGAGGACGGCATCGCCCGGCTGACGTTCAACCGTCCGCAGGCGCGCAACGCTCTGACCTTCGCCATGTACGAGCAGATGGCGGCGATCTGCGAGGCCGTCAACGGCGACCGCTCGATCAAGGCGATGATCCTGACCGGCGCGGGCGACAAGGCGTTCGCGTCGGGCACGGATATTTCACAGTTCCGCGCCTTCAAATCCGCGCAGGACGCGCTCGACTACGAATCGCGGATCGATCGGGTGCTTGGCGCGCTGGAGGCTTGCCGGGTGCCGACGATTGCGGCCATCGCCGGCGCCTGCACCGGCGGCGGCGCTGGAATCGCAGCCTGCTGCGACATCCGTATCGGCACGGAGTCAACGCGGATCGGATTCCCGATTGCGCGCACGCTCGGCAATTGTCTGTCGATGTCCAACATTTCCAGGCTGGTTTCGCTGATCGGCCCGGCGCGGACCAAGGACCTGATCTTCAAGGCGCGGCTCGTCGAGGCACCCGAAGCGCTGGCGCTGGGGCTTCTTAATGAAGTCGTGCCCGACCCCACGACCTTGCAGCGCAGGGCCGAAGAAACCGCCAAGCTCGTTGCCGGTAATGCCCCGATAACGCTAGAAGTCACTAAGGAAGCGGTGCGGCGTATTCGGCGGACGTTGACGCGCGACGAGGGCGAGGATTTGATCCTGCGCGCCTATATGAGCGAGGATTTCCGCGAGGGAATGGATGCGTTTCTCAACAAGCGTGCGCCGATTTGGAAGGGCAAATAGCGGCGGACGGGCGGCGGCGATGACCCAGGCGTCCGTTGCTGGGAACGCGGCAGCCGCCATCCACCGTGTTCTCCTGCAAGGCCTGCCAATCAGGGCTTAACTTTCGCATTCGCGACGGGGTAGGCATAGCGCCTCACCAGTCGCGAATGTCCTAGGCACCGCGCTATGGCTTCTTGAGACAGAGACCGATGGTCGGAGCGCTGCCGCACTTGGCTCCGTCGGGCGCGCCGCCGGCGGGGCAAAACACCGACACCAGGTTCTCGCTCGCGTCGCAACTGACTTGGCCGTCCGCCTGCACTGACCTGATCGTTGTACCAGCCGGTCCCGGCTCGCCCTTCGCGCCGGGTGCGCCCTGCGGTCCTTGCGGCCCCTGAGGCCCCTGTTGCCCTTGCGGACCGGGCACGCCCTGTATCCCCTGGGCGCCTTGCGGCCCCGCCGGGCCCTGGGGGCCGGTCTCACCCTTCGGTCCCGGATCTCTCCCGCAGCCCGCGAGCACTACCGTCGCGCCTACCAGGACAGCCATAAGAATGCTTCTCATTACCTCTCCTCCAATCTGCCCAAACCCGGTCATTAGAGGGGCGCATCCGCTGCCGTGCAACAGGAAAGCCATCGCATCGAACCGGAACCTCGCGAGCGGCTGCGAACAACTGCCGCAGCACGCGGCCGCAAAGTCAAAGGCTTGATGTTGCGCGGCCAGCCTGGATGGGCGATGGTTCGCGGGCAAGGATCTTCGGATCCCAATACGCAGGGGAGGGACACATGGCGCGCATCCTGAAGGTCACGGCTGCGTTGACGGCGTTGATCGTCGGCGCCCCGGCGTTTGCCGCCTGGGAGCCGACCAAGCCGGTCGAAATCGTTGTTGCCGCCGGGGCCGGCGGTGCCTCGGATCAGATGGCACGGATGATGCAGGCGGCGATCCAGAAGAACAATCTGATGAAGCAGCCGATGGTGGTCTCGCTGAAGGGCGGGGCGTCCGGCGCCGAGGCGCTGATGTATATGAAGTCCAGCGACGGCGATCCTAACAAGGTCTTGATCGCGTATTCCCTGATCTACATGCTGCCGCTGTCGGCCAAGATTCCCTTCAACTGGCGCGACCTAACTCCGGTGTCGGTCGTGGCCCTTGATCAGTTCGTGTTGTGGGACAATATCGCCGGCCCCAAGACAGTGAAGGAATTCATCGCGGCCGCCAAGGCTGCGAGCGCTCCGTTCAAGATGGGCGGCACCGGCTCCAAGCGCGAGGATCACGTGCTGACGGTATTCATGGAGCAGAAGACCGGCGCGAAGTTCTCTTACCTACCTTACAAGTCCGGTGGCGAGGCGGCAACGCAGCTGGTCGGCAACCACACCGAAGCCAACGTCAACAATCCTTCCGAAAATCTCGAGGTCTGGCGCGCCGGCCAGGTCCGCGCGCTGTGCGTGTTCGACAAGGAGCGCATCGCCTACAAGACCAAGGTCACGGAGACGCAATCCTGGAACGACATCCCGACCTGCAAGGAGGAGGGGCTCGACGTGCAGTACCTGATGCTGCGCGCGATGTTCCTGCCCGGCAAGGTGACGGCAGAGCAGCAGGCGTTTTACGTCAACCTGTTCCAGAAGGTGACGCAGACGCCCGAATACAAGGAATACATGGAGAAGCAGGCGCTGAAGCCCATTTTCCTCACCGGCAAGGATATGCTGAAGTTCCTCGAAGAGGATGACAAGCTCAATACCTCGCTGATGAACGAAGCGGGCTTCGTCGCGAAATAACGCGCTGGAGTGCCTACTCCTCCACGTGACCGTATCCGGCCATGCGGATGCGGACGTTGTCGATTTCCTCCCTCGACAGTCGCGGTGGCGCGCCGATTTGCAGGCAGCCGTGATATTGACGCGCCAGGGTTTCGACCTCTACGGCCAGCCACATCGCCTTCGATAGCGACGGCCCCACCGCTATCATGCCGTGATGCTCGAGCAAGCAGGCCAGCCTGTCCTCCAGCGCGCGCACGGCATGGTCCGAAAGCTCCTGGGTGCCGAAGGTGGCGTACGGCGCGCAGCGGATGGTGTCGCCGCCGGCGCAGGCGACCATGTAATGCACCGGCGGAATTTCCATGCCCATGATCGCCAGCATGGTGGCGTAGGGCGGATGGGCGTGAACGATGGCCGCCACATCGGGGCGGGCCTTGAGGATGTCGCGATGAATCCGCCACTCGCTCGACGGGCGCCGCGCCGGATCGTGCGAGCCGTCGAAATCCATGTAGACGATTTGCTCGGGCCGCATCGCCTCATAGGGCGTACTTGTCGGCGTAATCAGCATACCTTCGCCATGGCGCAGGCTAATGTTTCCCGACGTTCCCTGGTTGATGCCGAGCGCATTCATCCGCTGGCAGGCGTCGATGATGGACTGGCGCTTTTCCCTGTCCTCTGTAGCAGGCATGTCAGGCCCCCTTTTGCCCCAAGGACAATGCTTGATTATTGCGCCGCAGTATAGTCGAACATGCCTGTGATGAGCTTACGGGGAGACGTCATGACGCGGGCTGTGCTTGGCATCATCGGTGGGTCCGGCATCTACGATTTGCCGGGCTTGGAAAACGCCCGGCAGGAGAGTATCGACAGCCCCTGGGGCGAGCCTTCGGCGCCCTTGACGCGCGGCGTCGTTGCCGGCCTGCCGATGGTGTTCCTGCCGCGCCACGGTAAGGGACATGTGCTTTCGCCCTCCGACATCAACTACCGCGCCAACATCGACGTCTTGAAACGGGCGGGGGTCACTGATCTGGTTTCGCTCTCGGCCTGCGGTTCGTTCAGGGAGGATCTGCCGCCCGGCACGTTCGTGCTGGTCGATCAGTTCGTTGATCTCACCTACCGCCGCGACAGCTCGTTTTTCGGCAAGGGTTGCGTCGCCCATGTCTCGATGGCGCATCCAGTATCGCCGCGGTTGCAGGTGCACTTGGCGGCGGCCGCGAAGGCCGAGGGCATCGCCGCGTTGCGGGGCGGCACTTATGTCTGCATGGAAGGCCCCCAATTTTCCAGCCTCGCCGAGAGCCTGAGCCACAAGGCGCAGGGCTATTCGGTGATAGGCATGACCAACATGCCCGAGGCGAAGCTCGCGCGCGAGGCCGAAATCTGCTACGCCAGCGTCGCCATGGTCACCGATTTCGATTGCTGGCATCCCCATCACGACGCCGTCACCGTTCAGGACATCATTCGCGTGCTGAACGCTAATGCTGACAAGGCCAAAGGGCTCGTGGCGCGGCTTGCCAGGGATTTCCCGCGCGAGCATGAACTGTGCCCGATCGGCTCCGACCGCGCGCTCGACACCGCCTTGATCACGGCGCCGGAAGCCCGTGACGCCCGCCTGCTCGAAAAGCTCGATGCGGTGGCCGGAAGGGTGCTTCGGTCGTGAAGGTCGATGGCCGGCATTTTCGCAGCATCTGGCTCGAACCGGATGGCTGGTCCGTCGGCGCGATCGACCAGCGGCGCTTACCGCACGAGTTCATCGTCGCGCGTATGGCGAGCGCCGCGGATATAACGGAAGCCATCCGTTCCATGCTGGTACGGGGCGCCCCGCTGATCGGGGCGACCGCTGCCTATGGCGTGGCGCTCGCGATGCGCGCTGATGCTTCCGGTGCGGCGCTCGATCGCGCCTACGCCGTGCTGCTGGCGGCGCGGCCGACGGCGATTAACCTGAAATGGGCGCTCGAGCAGATGGTACGCGTGCTTCGCCCGCTGGCGCCGTCCGAACGAGTCGCCGCGGCCTACCGGCGCGCCGCTGAGATTTGCGAGCAGGACGTCGCGATCAACCAGGAGATCGGCCGACACGGACTGGCGCTGATCGAACGGATCGCGGCGACAAGAAAGCCTGGCGAGCCCATCAACATCCTGACCCATTGCAACGCCGGCTGGCTGGCGACCGTCGATTGGGGGACAGCGACGGCACCGATCTATCTTGCTCATGACCGGGGCCTGAACGTCCACGTCTGGGTCGACGAGACCCGACCCCGCAATCAGGGTGCCTCGCTCACGGCATGGGAACTCGGCCATCATGGCGTCCCGCACACGGTGATCCCTGACAACACCGGCGGCCATCTGATGCAGCACCGAATGGTTGATCTCGTGATCGTCGGCACCGACCGGGTGACTGCCAATGGTGATGTCTGCAACAAGATCGGCACCTACCTGAAGGCGCTCGCTGCCCATGACAACGGCATACCGTTCTATGTTGCGCTGCCATCGCCCACCATCGACTTTACCATCGATGACGGCATCACCCAGATTCCGATCGAGCAGCGCAGCGGCGACGAGGTGGCGACCTTGACCGGACGCACCGCCGATGGGCGCGTCGAGACCGTGCGGGTCGTCCCCGATGGCTCGCCGACGGCCAATTACGCCTTCGACGTTACGCCAGCCCGGCTGGTCACGGGATTGATCACCGAACGCGGCCTGCTCCGTCCCGAGCGTGCCGCGCTTGCGAGCGCGTTCCTAGAGCGCAGCGCCAGTCACTGATATGGATATATCGGCGGGATGCTCCCGAGGTTGGCCGGAAGTTCTCGCTTCTTCTGAAAATAGATGGCGCGTGGCGGCCGGCTCACACCACCTTGCGCTGACGCAGCTCGGCGATCTCGTCCTTGCCGAAGCCGAACTCGGCCAGTACCTCCTCGGTCTGTTCGCCGAACTCCGGCGGACGCGCCGCCATCTTGCTGGGCGTGCGCGACAGCGTCACCGGCTGGCCCACCAGCTGGATATGACGGTTCTCGTCGTTCGGCACATGTTGGGCAATGCCGAGATGCTTGACCTGGGCGTCGTCGAACATCTGGTCGATCGCGTAGATCGGGCCGCAGGGCACGCCGGCCTCGTTCAATTGCTTGACCCAGGTGTCCGTTGATCTCCTTTCGGTGAGCTTGCCGATCGCCTCATTGAGCGCGTCACGGTTCTTGGATCGCGCCGGAGCGGTGGCGTAGTCGGGGTTGGTGAGGAGTTCGGGGGCGCCGATCGCCTGCGCGAAACGTTCCCAGATCCGTCCGCCGGTGGTGGCGATATTGATGTAGCCGTCAGTAGTCTTGAATACGCCGGTCGGGATGCTGGTTGGATGATTGTTGCCGGCCTGCCTGGCCACGTCCTTTTCCATCAGCCAGCGTGCGGCCTGGAAATCCAGCATAAAGATCTGCGCCTGCAGCAGCGAGGTCTGCACCCACTGGCCCTCGCCGGAAACGTCGCGCTCCAGCAGCGCGGTCAGGATGCCAAGCGCGCAAAACAGCCCGGAGGTGAGGTCGGCGACGGGAATGCCGACCCGCATCGGACCCTGGCCAGGGGCGCCAGTGATCGACATCAGCCCGCCCATGCCCTGCGCGATCTGATCGAAGCCGGGCCGCTTGTGGTAGGGGCCGTCCTGGCCGAAGCCGGAGATGCTGCCATAGACGATGCGCGGGTTGATCTGGCGCAGGCTCTCATAATCGATGCCGAGTTTTGCCTTCACGTCGGGGCGGAAGTTCTCCACCACGACGTCGGTCTGCGCGGCCAGACGCTTGAACACGTCCAGGCCCTTCGGATCCTTCAGGTTCAGCGTCATGGCCCGCTTGTTGCGGTGCAAATTCTGGAAGTCAGAGCCTTGCCGCGGGCCGCCGGGCTGCTCGCCGCCGGCGTCTTCCATCAGCGCGTCGATCTTGATGACATTTGCGCCCCAGTCCGCCAACTGGCGCACACAAGTCGGTCCGGCGCGGACGCGGGTAAGGTCAAGCACGGTGAAACGAGAAAGGGCTTGCGAGGCGCGTGGGAAAGGCATTGAGACACCCTTATTACTTCTGGATCCTAGGAAAGAGGTCACAACGTGGCTTAGACAATCTGGCCTGGAATTTCCAACGGATTGTTAGGCATCCTGGAATGATGCGATATCGCCCCAGTCCTCGGTTGGGCTGCGAGCGGCATCAAACCGGCGACGGACCCTCGGAGATTTCGGCAAGCCGGTGAGGTGCGCGCGTTTCGCCTGCAATGTCGGCCGGGTTTACGCCAGCTCGAGCGAGCGCTTGAAATAGGCAATCGTCTCCTTGAGGCCGTCGGCGAGTGCAACTTTCGGTTCCCAGTCCAGCAACGCTTTCGATTTCGCAAGGTCAGGCTGGCGCTGCCGCGGGTCGTCCTGCGGCAGCGGCTTGAACACGAGTTGTGAGCGGGAGTTGGTATAGCTGATGACCTTCTCGGCCAATTCGAGAATCGTGAATTCCGCGTTGTTGCCAAGGTTGATCGGTCCGGTGCAGGCTTCGTCAGTCAGCATCAGCCGGGAAATGGCCTCGACGAGGTCATCGACATAGCAGAACGATCGGCTTTGTCCGCCGTCGCCGAACACGGTGATGGGCTCGCCCTTCAGCGCTTGGACGATGAAGGATGAAACGACCCTGCCGTCGTTGGGCTGCATCCGCGGACCGTAGGTATTGAAAATGCGCGCAACCTTGATCGGCAACGCGTGTTGCCGCCAATAGTCAAAAAACAGAGTTTCGGCGCAGCGCTTGCCTTCATCGTAGCACGATCGAATTCCGATCGGATTGACATTGCCCCAATAATCCTCGGTTTGAGGGTGGATCAGCGGATCGCCATACACTTCGCTGGTCGAGGCCTGAAAGATCGGGGCCCGGAGACGCTTGGCAAGACCAAGCATGTTGATCGCACCGTGCACGCTGGTCTTGGTGGTCTGGACCGGATCGCGCTGGTAGTGGATCGGCGAGGCCGGGCAGGCCAGGTTGAAAATGGCGTCGACCTCGATGTACAAAGGAAACGTCACGTCGTGACGGATCGCCTCGAACATCGGATTTGACAACAGGTGGGCGATGTTCTTGCGGCTGCCGGTGAAGTAGTTGTCCGCGCAAACCACTTCGGCGCCTTCAGCCAGCAACCGTTCACACAAATGCGATCCGATGAAGCCCGCGCCGCCGGTGACAAGTATTCGACTGTCCTTGTAGTTTCGGTCAAACGCCATCGCTATTCCCAACGGTTCAACTCGCAGCGGTCGGCCCGCTCAACGACCCCTTCACGGGACGGCGAGTGGTATCGGCAACGGCTTCGTTCGCCAATAGCCGTCGATTAGGTGAGAGGTACCTGGATACCATATGCGCGACCGTATACCGATGTCCATGGGTCCTTATGAGCAGTCGCGCCACCACGCACCGGCCGGGCCATCGTCAGAATTCTCGTCGCTTGAGCCAGGCGCGTACGGCCCAATGTGAGAAGCACCAGGCGGACTTGATCGGCGAGAGCTGCTCGACGTTTCGGTAGATGTGCCAGACCCAGCCGGCCGAGCGCAGCGGACGGCTGGATACCGAACTGCCGCGGACGCGGTAGCGCGCGAGGTCTTCATTCAGGCCACGGGCGACGTGGCCAGGCTTGAGAACGCTGAGCCAGAGACAGAAATCATCATAAGGTTCGTTCTTCATGGCGATCGGGCCCGCGACGTCGCGATCGACCATCGCGGTCAAGGTGGCGATCGAGGTGTTCTTGAGCAGTTGTTCGTAGCTCAACGAGGCAGGTACTTCGATCAGTCGGCCGGTGACGGATCCGGTTTCGTCGATGCGGCGGAAGGCCGTATAGCTAAGCGCCGCACGGTTCGCTTGCGCGAAGGCGATCTGCCGTTCGAGCTTGGCGGGCAGCCACAGATCGTCGCTATCCAGAAAAGCGACAAATCGTCCTTGCGCCTGCTCGATCGCTGCCTGGCGGGCCAGCGCCGGACCCCCGTTGCGCGGCTGACGGATCAGCCTGATGCGTCGATCGCTTGCGGCGCGGCCTTCGACGACTGCGGCGGTTTGGTCCGTCGAGCAATCGTCGGCGATCACCAACTCCCAGTCGGTCATCGTTTGTGCCTGGACCGATCCAATGGTCTCGCCGATCAGCGAAGCCACGTTCCAGGAGGGCGTGATAATCGAAACGAGCGGCATCGCGGGTTCCTTTTCACTCCGCTCGCGGCGATGGGGCCACCGCGGCAAGAAGTGAAGCCGAAAAGGTGTCGAGCTGTTGCGGATCGCCGATGTAAAGCTCGCCCGGCCACGATCGCCGCCAGGCCGTCTCAAAATAAGGGGCGGCATCGACGGGATCGAACGGCGGCGCCCGCAGCGCTTCACGCAGCCGCTGCGGAACATCCTTGAGGCGTTCGACTGCGAAAACCAAGGGGCATGATCGATAAAACGCGTCTCCCATCACCACGACCGGCTTGCCAAGCAGTACGGCTTCGGCGCCCGACTTGCTGTTGACCGAAACCACCGCCTCGGCGCGGCCAAGCACTGCGTAATTGTTGGTTTGCGGCGGCAGCAGGATGAAATTGTCGAAACGCCGCCCAAGTTCGAACAGGCGGCTGGCCGGAACGGCGCCGATCTGGGCTGGATGCTCCTTGACGACGAGGGCATGCGAATCCGGGATGGTGCGCAGCAGGAAATCGATGGTCGCGACCTGATCGAGATATTCGGGCGAGCGCAACGTTAACGCCATGTCGGCCGGAACGTGAAGCGGGTAGTAGATGAACGGCCCTTTCGGCATCGGACGGTAGAGTTTTCGAAGCCGCGTGGCGCTATAGGCCATCGCCGCATGCATCCGGGCGTGACGCAAATTGTGTCCGAATTCCTGGTGCTTACCGAGCGCGAACTGGTCCCACAGCTTTTCGACCAGGCGACGGGCGTTGCGCGTATTGGCGATCTTCTTGAACGCGGAGGAATACTGGTGCCGGTCCTTTTGCGGAATGACGATCGCGCGCTGGCGCAAGGTTTCGTCGAGATATGCCTTCACGTCGCCCGAAACCGAGTCGGCGGCTTCCTTCATGGTGTCGGGCGCGGAAAAGCTGTCTGGGGTAAAATAGAGCCTGCCGCGAAAGAACGACGGTTCGATAAACCAGTTGCGGGCGCCGCGCTTTCTCGCCGCGTGGAAGCAGGCGATCACCGAAAGAAAGCCCCCCAGTTCCTGAACCACGACGGCTTGTTGCCCGTGCTCGGCCAATCGGTCGAGGACCGTCTCCATGGCGTTACTGTAGATCATGAATCGCCTGCGCAGCGCGGCACTGTCGCGAATCCCGAAGGTGACGCGCTCGTGACTGAACGGGAGGTTGGTTCCCTCCAGGCCGTAATCTGCGATCCTGGCGTTGAAGGCGTCGGCGCCGGCAATCGGCTCGGCTCCCTGCAATCCGGCGCGATACATGTTGATGGTGGCGACATTGGCCGCTGACGCCATCTCCGCGCTGCGGTCGTCAAACGCGAGCAATTGAACCTCTCGCCCGGCGTTCTTCAGCCGCTGCGCCACCGGAATCCAGAACCGGGTCTGATACTCCGCGAGCGTCGTGATCAGGATTGTTTCAGACGAGATTCTCATGCGCGCTCGGGGCGTTGCTGAATTGCGATGCTGGCGAGCGGTAGCCCGGTCTTCATGCATCGTGCACGCTCGACGCCAAAGCGCGACGGATCTTGTTGGTCGTGAGTGGCGATCCGCTCAAGCAGTCGCCCGATCTCTTTAGGTTCAATGCGCTTGTCGCGCCGGGCGGGATTGAACCAGGTACGAAACGCTTCCGTCGCCGCCGATCCGAACGCAAGGCTGGCCGCACCCTTGGCGATCTGCCCAAGGCTCGGATCGGTCCGCGTGCCGCGGAGCACGCTCGCAAGTGAAGTAAATGTCCGGCCGCGGACGCCAGAGCCGACAAGGACTTCGGCCACACGTTCCGCAGCCAGCCCGTCGTTGCGATGGAAGTAAGGGTGGATGTGGGCGGCGTGAACGCCCGCGAAGTCGAACTTCCTGGTCTCTTCGTCAAGATCGTCGATCACCGACAGCAACTGCTCGAACGACGCGATGGCTCGGCTGACCCTTGCCGGGAGCAGCGCATGTCCGGCGGTCGCCGGCGTATTGAGGTATTCAAGCTGGATAGGAAGCTTTCCGAGCAGCACCGCCTCGATGGCGGTTCCGCAGTTCAGATGAACGACGGCCGCCGCATTCTGAATCATGTCGAGGACGCTGCCGGTCCCATCAACGACGACGTTTGGATGCCGTTGCAGCGCGGCGCGATAGACGTCCTCGCTCTCGAACGGATGCGGACGAACCAGGATATCGCGATCCGGCCTTGCTGTCGCCAGACGACCGATCTCGACGAGGTACTGTGCGAACACCTGCTTGATGTCGGCGAGGAAGCGGTCGACATAGGCTCCGTCCCAGCCAGCCCGGATCATGGCTTCACGTTCGGCGCCCGGCTTGCTGGAAAAACGGGAATTCACCAGCGGGAAATTGGCGTTGACCAGGAGGTAGCCGCGTCGATCGCCGTCGAGCAGCCCCCTCCATCGCGGCGCCGCGAAGTCGAAGCGAGGGCATCCGGTAACATAGAGCCGGTCTGGCTTCATCGCCCGGCTCTCGTTGAAAGCTGTGTACAGCCGCTCACCCCAGAAAAAATATCCCGAAAGCGCGTCGGCGTAACCGCTGCCGCTGATATAGGCGGCCATCGCCGGTGGCGAGTTTCCACCGCTTGCCGCGAGCACGCCGCCCTCGGTATCGAGAACGTAGAGTGCCAATCCCGCCTTGGAAAAGCTTCGCATTATGTCGAGATTTGCGGCGCGAGCATAGTTGACGACGAGGGTGTCAAGCCCGAGGCGCGCCACATCGACGCCTTGCTCGTACATCGGGATGATGAAAACGGACGCCCCGCGCAAGGCGAGCTGATAGGCAGCCAGAACGCTGCCTGCCAAATCCCGCTTGGGGTGGTCGACCACCCATCCGATGCGCACGATCTTCCGCTCCCAGGGAATGCGGATCAGAGCCGCATGACCGCGCGCTCGATCTCGCTCAACGGGCCGACGGCCCGGAAGCGGGCGGCCGGCTCCGGATACATCCGCGGCGGTTGAATGTAGGTGGCCGTGTAGAGGAGGCGGGGCCGGTCGGAAAGGATACGGCTGCCCATGTGCAGGCACCGCGCGGTATTGACGATGAACGACGACAGCCGTGGTGCCACGATTTCCTTGACCGCGGAACGATCCACCCTGGAGAAAACCTGATCGTCGCTCATATGGCTCTTGAGCGTATTGCGGAACGGCTTTGACGACGGCGCCGGGATGAATGTCAGCGGGCCGTCGGCGGTATCGCGAACGTCGGTAAGGTATATGAAGAGCTTGCAAACCCGCTTGTCGTCATGGTCGAGATGCCAGAGCTGGGAATAGCTCAATGGTTGATTTTCCGTCGGCCGCGACAGCGTCAGGAGAACGTCCGACAGCTGGGGCAGCTCGTGCATGAAATCGCCCATGATCCGCAGAACGCTCGTCTGCAGCGCGTAGCGCACGAACGGATGGTCGGTGGCGAACGCGCCGTTGACGAGGTCCTCGTCGAGCAGGCTTACCCAGAATGATTTGTGGCCGAGCTCCTGCTTTCCAGCGAGTTCGTTGAGGCGGCTGACCTTGCCTTGCGCGACGTGGGCTACGGCTTCCGCAAGGCCGCGGTCGACGATCGCGGATACGTCGACGTATCCCTGTTCGCCGAGCTGGCGGCTGGCGGCGCTCCATTCCGGCGCCGCAGGAAGCGAGTTCAGCATTTCAATCCGCCTGGCGCGGGCGCGCAGCTGCAGGCTGCTCAGCGTCGCCTTGGTGATCCAGCCAAGATCAGTCCGGTTCACGTGCCAGAGCAGGCGGCGGAACTGGCTGATCTTGTGTTTCTTGGCGACCGGGGTGGCGGAGGCGGTGCTGACCATGGTCATGTTGGCTCCCAGCAGTACAGAAATCCGTCATTGTTGATCGACGGAGCAAACGGCATACGCTCGCGCGCGAGGATGCGAATTCGTCCCTCCCGCTCAAGCCGGTCGAGCAATGAGAAGAGCTGCGTCTGGTAATCGACCGATCGGATATAGACGAGACTGACGAGGTCCCGGGGATGGGTAAGGTCGAGAAGCTCGGTCGTAGGCTCAATGTTGATGACGCGCTTCGGCTTCGCCTCGATGATGTTCTCGACGACTTTGCGCACGTCGTAGGGAATCTGCTCGATGCAGAAATAGGTGAACACCACCTCTCCTGCGATCGCGGAAAGGTTGGGATCTCCGACGTCGGTCAGATCGATGCGGTCGAGCGAGATCTTGTCCGACAAGCCGAAATGGCCCGCGATTTCGCGTCCGGCGGCGATGCCGTTCGGCGCGATGTCGAAACCCTTCAAGACCATTTCGGGACGGGCGAGATGAAGCGAGAACAGGTTATGCCCAGAGCCGCAACCGAGTTCCACGATCTGCTGGGCGTTGCCGGCGTGACGTAGCAGAAGCTCGCTCAACGCTTCGATACGGTAGCGATAGTACCGTTGGCCGTCGATCCGCAGAATTCGGCCGTCCACCTTGCGCAAGCGCTCGGTCGGATCGGGCGGTGCGAGGAAGTCGGCGAGGCTGGCGGCGCCAAGCCAGGCCTTGCTGGCGAGCATTTTCTGCCAATGCTGTCGGTTGTATTCGGAGTTCACGACATCGGCCGTCCGTTGCACCCGGCGCGTAAGGCGGTAGATGCTCTTGGCGATATCGATGGCGTAGGTGATTGCGCGGTCGGTTAGCGACGCCGGAGAAATCGTTCCCAGGATATCGTTCGCGCCCGTCGTCTTCATTCCGTAGGTCCAGTCAGCTTTCGGTGAACTGCTTCTTTCGGGGCGTCATCCCCATCAGGTGGCCGAGCGCTGGAAAAACGGCGCGGTGCCTTTCGTCCAGGACGAGGAAATATTGCGCGACCCAACTGGCAAGGCAGAATGTCGTCGCTACCAATGCCAATTCTATCAGGCTGTCAACCCGAATATAACTCGCTGATAGCCAAAGCAAAATGCTTCCGATTGCGAGGACGCCGAGCTGGATCCCGACGGCCTTGGCGAAGCCGCGGCGATCGAGATTCAGGGCGCGACGCAGTATTTTGATTTGCCAGGGCAACACCGTGAGGCTGCCGACGACCTGACCGAGAATCAGCGCCCGTTCAGCGAACATGCCGAGGGTCGCCGATGATATCACGCCCCAGATCAGCAATTGCAGGCCCAGCAGCCAGTTCAGCCGCGTCTGAGTTTCGGTGCGCGTCAGGAAGATCACGTTACCGATCGCCAGATATTGCGCGCAGATGGGGACCAGGAAGCTCAATCCCATCCACAGCGCATAGGGCGCCAGCAGCGGACCGATCCAGATCTGCATGATTTCGGGCGAGAGGATCGCGGCCGCGGCAAGCGGCGGCAACGTCATCATCGGCAGCATGATCAAGCCGAGCTCGCCGAGGCGTTGAAAGGTAACCGAGCTGCCGCGTTCGTCCAGACGGCTGGCGACAGGGAGCAGGGCCGATGTGAGAAGGCCGACGACAATCTTGGCGACCCGCGACAGCCGCACCAGCGCGTCGTAGGTGCCGACAGCCATCGGGCCAAACAGCAGGCCGATGATGAAGGGCTGTATCGGTCCGATGATCCCGCCGATCAACCGGCCTTGAAGCAGCAGCAGGCACCGGTGCAGCAGCGCGCGGCGTATCGCCGGGGTCCACGCGGCGGGGCGCGTGCTCTTTTTCGCCAGCGCAGCGATGGTGGCCACCAGCATGGCGAGCGCTCGCAGCACAAGCGTAGCGAGATAGATATAGGCGACAATTTCGAATGGGGCCGACGACCGGGAAGCCCAGATGGTCAAGGCAACGTAGGCGAGAGTGGAGGTAAACTCCGAAAAACGGAGCAGGTTATATCGCTCGAACCCCTTGACGGTTCCCTCCCACACCAGTGCTGGGACCAGCACCAGATTTGCAAGCGCCGTAAAATGCAGGATGTCGATGAACTTCCCGGCGTGCGCGGGATCGACCTTCATCAAGACCGCCAGATACGGAGCACTCCACCAGACCGCCGCGCTCAGGGTTAGCGCCAGCAGGATCGACAAGGCCGTCAGAAACGAAAGCTGACGCCCGAGCAGGCCCCAGTCGCGATGTTCCCTGGCGCGCGCCACCGCCTGGGTGGCGACCTCCGAAAGGCCAAGGTCCAGAACGGCAATCATGCCGGATGGCAGTAGCAGCCGCGTGATGACGATGAGGCCGAACTCCGTGACCCCCCAGGTGTGGATAATCACCGGGAGCACGATCAGACTGAGGATGGCGGCGGCGCCAAACGCGATGGTCGAGATAATCGTGTTGTGGATCAGGCGTTTGATCATCGGCGCCGCGTCACCACGCGCTCAATCCGCCGTCGACCGCGATATTCTGCCCGGTCACGTAGGACGCCGCATCCGACACCAGGAACAGCACCGCCCCCACCATTTCGTCGGCGCGTGCCATCCGGCCGAGCGGAACGCGGGCGCCGTAGCGCTGCTTGAACGTGTCGTTCTGCCCGCTCTCCACGCCGCCCGGCGTGAGCGTGTTGACGCGAACGCCCTGCGGTCCCCAATAGGCGGCGAGGTGCTTGGTCAAGCCGATCACGCCGGCCTTTGATGCCGTGTAGGCCGCGGGCGTGTTGATGGCGCGGCCGAGGTACTCAGAGCCCTCATAGATGCGCTGGTCCGGCGCCATCAAGCCGTAAATCGAGGCGGTCTGAACGATACTGCCGTAGCTGCGCGCGGCCATCAGGGTTCCGAAAACCTGCGCCACGTTGAACATGCCGTCCAGATTGACCGACATGATTTCCCGCCAGGTTTCTGACGAGAAGGCGGCGACCGGGGCGAAGAATGCGTCGACGTCGCGGGTCTTGCTGGCGGCGTTGTTGAGCAGGATCGACACCGGGCCGAGGTCGGACTCGACACTGTCGGCCACGTGGCGGATCGTTCCGGGTTGCGTGATGTCGCAGACATAACCCTTGATGCTTACGGCATGGCGGGCGGACAGATCGGACGCGGCGCGTTGCACGGCTTGCGCGTCGAGGTCGAGAATCGCCACGTTGGCGCCAAATTCAGCCAGGCCCTCGGCGAAGCGGCGTCCCAGGATTCCGCAGCCTCCGGTCACGACGGCGGTGCGCCCCTTGAGGTTGAACAAATCCCTGAACGCCGTCATGGCCTGGCCTCCGGCAATGCCAGCCTCTTGCGAAGCAGCAGTTCTACCAGTGTGAAGTCGAGATCGGAATCGATGTCGACGGACCGCTCTTGCGGCATCTCGAACAGTTGCGTGTCGGGATAGAACACCGAGGGATTCTCGAGGAAGGGCGTAACCCGCCATGCATAGATCGAGGCGTTCATATCGAAGCAGCGTGGCACATCCTGCCGGCGGGTGATCGGTGGATCGACCGGCTTCGACAGGCCGAAGGTGCCATCGGCGCGCGCCTCCACCAGGTTGAAATAGGGCGAGCGGCGTGCCGACGCGCCGGTGATGACATTGCACGCGCCGGATCGTTCCAGAAGCGCCACCGCGCCGGCGATGTCGGAGGGCAACCGTAGCGGCGAGGTGACGTCGAGGTCGACGAAGATATCCGGGCTTGTCCCGGTGCGGGCGATCGCCTGTTCGAGGCAATGGCGTATCGCGGGGATCTTGGGAGCACTGTCGGTCGCCATCGCGTCGGGACGCTTGACGGCGAGGTTCGCGCCTGCAGCTAGCGCGGCTTGCAGCAACTCATCGGAATCGCTGCTAAAGGCGATTGTCTCGAACAGGCCGGTTTGCCGTGCCTGGTCGATGGTCCAGGCGAGCAGTGGCCTCCCCAGCAACTCGCGCGCGTTCTTGCCGACAATCCCCTTGGAGCCGCCGCGCGCGCATATCGTGCAGAACAGCTTCACGCCGATATCCACATCCGCGATCGCAACGCGCGCTCGCTGGCATCGATCAGGTCCATCACCGCCAACCCTTCACCGAAGGTGCAGATCGGGCCACGGCCGCTGATGGCGGCGAGATGCATGGCTCTGTAACTTTCGTCCGCCTGATTCGGGAAGTCATGTGCCTTGCCATTGACAGTGAGGCGTCCGCCGGGAATGTCGGCTTCGATCGTCTCGTCTACCAAGTTTACCCGTATCTTGCGGATACCGGGCTGATCCAGATAGTCCATGTGCACCTGAACGGCCTGCGACCGCTCCATTTCGAGCAAGAGATTGAAGTGGTCGTCCACTTCCACCTGTCGCGCGCCGGACGCGCCGCCGAGCGCCGCGACGCGCCGCCAGCGGCCGAACAGCCATAGCAGATAATCCAGTTCATGGCTGAGGTCGCGGAGCACGCCGCCCCCGGCCTTCAGCGTCGCCGACGCGGTGGCGCGGTGGTCGCGCCCCGGCCGCCAGTCGCGAAGGTCCTGGCCGACATAGGCCGATACCGTCACCGCCGGCCTGCCGCCGAGACGATCGGCAAAAGCGGTCATGACCGGGTGGAAGCGTAGATTGTAGCCAACGACCAGCTTGGCAAAGGGATAGTCGGGCGCAGGGGTGGACGTTGCAAAAACCGGCTTTTCGACCAGAACCGAGCCGCGGAACCCTGCCTCAGCGAGATGGCGAAGCGATTCAGCGTGGTGCGAGGTTTCGGTGGCCACAACCGCGTACCCCGGACGGACACCGGCGAGCGCTGCAGCGACCGAATCATGGTCACCGTTGCCGCGGCGGCTGACCGTCACGACGTCATGGCCAAGCTCGCGCAGCACCCTTGCATGTCGTTGCCCGATCGAGCCAAGGCCGATCACGACGGCTTTGGTCCGGCTCACGGAAAGACCTCGTGAAACTCGGCATGCGCCTGCTCGAAATCCTCCATGCGGCCGATATCGAGCCAGTATTCCCGGATTGGATAGATCGCCACGCGACCCTTGTTGGCGACGATGCGCTCCAGCACCGTCGGCATATCAATGCGAACGCCGCGCTCGACGTGCTCGGTCACGGTCGGTCCGACCACGTAAATTCCAGCGCTAACATACCATGACTCGGTCGGCTTTTCCCTGATGGCCTGGAGATAGCCGTCATTGGCGGTGACGACGCCATAGGGCACATGCACCTTGTGCTCGCGTACCGCCATGGTCGCCTCGGCCGAGGTGCCGTTGTGGAAGTCGAGCAATCCGCCGTAATTGATGGTGGTCAGGATATCGCCGTTGGTAACGATCGTCGGCAGGCTGGTGGACTGCGGCAACAGGCCCAGCGCGCCGGCGGTTCCGAGACGTTCCTCCTCCCTGAGATATTCGATCTTCGCGTTCAGCGCGGCGCCGTCGCCGAAATGGTCCACGATCATCTCGGCCCGGTAGTTCACCGAAATGAAGATGTTCCTGAAGCCCTGCTGCACGACGTTGCGGATGATGGTTTCCAGCAACGGCCGACCGCCGACGTTGAGCATGGGCTTGGGACGTTCGCGCGTCAGCGCGCCGAGGCGTTCGCCAAGCCCGCCGGCCATGATAAGGACCGGGTTCGGATATTGCGGAGCCTGGATCAGCTCGTCGAACGTTTCCACCCCGATGAGCTGGCCGTCGGCATCGAGCAGCGGAAGCTGCTTGATGGATCTTTGTCGCATCAGGTGCAGCCGCTCTTCGCGCGAGAGCGTCGCTGGCGCCGACACCGCGGAGCGGTTCATGACGTCAACGGCCAGCCCAGTGAGCTGAATTCCACGCAGCAAGCCACGGCGAATGTCGCCATCGGTCACGATGCCGACGAGCCTGCCGGAAGCATCCAGGACCATGGCAACCTGCATGCTGCCGCGCTCGATCGCAGCAATCGCCTCGCCCACGGTCGCCTGCGCTCCAACGACGGCTTTGCGCCAGGACTTCATGGCCTATTACCTCGTACCAGCCAGATATTGACGGCACTCGACGATTGAGGCCGGTATATCGCGGCTGCGAAGGACGGCGTCAACCCCAATGGTCCAGCGCGCCGGCGGCTTCGTCAACAAGGGTTTGGCCGCAATGATTGGCTTTTCTTGCCCCCCGGGTCTTTGGCCTGGGCGCCCGTCGAACGTAACGGGATGGGCGTCGCAGGTCCGTCCGCGCGGCCCATCGCAAGGCTCGGGGCAGGTGCCGTCGTGATGTCTTGGGCGATGATGAACGCGCCATCGGCGAGAGCCGCTTCGTCGGTCTCGGTACCCGAGGGATCATGTTCAACAGGTGAAGAATCGCTGATCGCGACGGGGGGCGTCGCAATCATTTCCCGAAACATGGAAATTGAGCGGGCTCCCGCCTAGGTCAACCCCACCGCCGCGCATCAAAGCTGATCGTCGGCATCGCAAGACCGCGCGACCGTGGTCCCAATCAATGACCAGTATTCGATCGGCGGCCGACCGGATCCGGGGCGCTTGCTCGTGATGTCATCTGGACCAAGGACCTGTCCGGCTTCCAGCGGCCGTGCCGCCACGATACTCTTGCGAGCGATCGGAATGTTCTTGATCTCGGAAGTCCGGGGCGCCTTGATGCCGTCTCCGATCGCGCCCTCGATGTTGCGGATGGCCGAAACCATGCGGGTGAAGTCGCCGGGCTCGAGCGAGGCCGCATGGTCTGGCCCTTCGGCGTTGCGATCGAGGGTGAGATGCTTCTCGATGATGGTCGCGCCGAGCGCAACCGCGGCCAGCGAAACCTCGAAGCCGTCGGTATGGTCGGAATAACCTACCGGAAGCTGGAACGCCGCGCGCATCGCCTGCATCGCCGCAAGGTTCACATCCTGTGGTGGGCAGGGGTATTCGGTCGTGCAGTGAAGCAGGCTGACCTTCTCTGCAAGGCGCTGGCGCGCGGGCGGATCGCGCCATGCGGCGCGAAACGCGGCAATGCAGGGCGCATCGGCGCCGCCGCCATAGCCGTGGGCCAGCACGCCCAGCGCTTCCTCGACTTCACCGAGTGTCGCCATGCCGGTCGAGAGGATGAGAGTCGCGCCGGCGCTCGCCAGCGAATGCAACAACGGAGCGTTGGTCAGGTCGCCCGAGCCGATCTTGATTCGCGGCAGCTTCAGCGACAGCAGGAACTCAAGCGATTTCGGGTCGAACGGCGTCGAAAGGAATTCTATGCCGCGCGCTTTCGCACGCCCTATCAGCGCATGATGCGCCGATTGCGGCAACTCCAGCCGCTGCAGCATGGCGTGCTGGGTTTCGGCAGCGTCGGTAGTACGCCGCTGATAATCGGCCTTCTTGGCGGTGCGTCCGGCCAGCGAACTGGCGTTGAAAGTCTGGAACTTCACGATATCGGCGCCGGCATCCGCGGCGGCATCGACCAGGGCCAGCGCGGTCTCCAGGCTGCCGGAATGGTTGACGCCGGCCTCAGCGATAATGAGGGTGCGTTTTCCCGTCATCTGACCGCCCCCTCGCTGTGGACGTCATGGAATCCCTTTTGCAAGAGCGCACGGAAATCCGGGACGCGGGCGATGGTGTCGGCGATCCGCGCGCTCGCCTCGCCGTCCCCGTACGGGCTGACCGTAGGCTGCCGGCCGCGGCGCAACGCAGCCGAAATCGCCGCAGTAATCGCGTGACGTTCCGGCGCGGCATGGAACACCGAAGCGGCGCGCTCTCTGCCTTTCTGCCGGTCGCCGATATCGACGCTGGGCGCGTCGAGCGACGGCGCCTCGTAGATTGCGCTCGAGGAATTTCCAACGATGACGTCGACCTGGTTCATCAGGCTGATGTAGCGAAGCTGTCCCATTGACGCGACGGCGATGGCGTTTGGCCGGTCTGACACGAACGCCTTGATGCGCTGGTTGATGGCACGGCCTTCCGCGTCGGCGTTGGCGAGCGTGAAGAACAGACGAAATTCCGGGCCAAGCGCCGACAGTGCGGCGAGCAATTCGTCGAGCGCGCCGACCGAGCGGTCGGCTTGGACCGTTACCGGATGAAAAGTTACCAGGGCGTTGCGCTCGCCGAGCGGCATTCCGACCTCGCGCCCGACGGTGTCGCGATCCATCAGCTTGAGGCGCTTGATTGAGTCGATGCCGGGCGACCCGACCGTGAAGATGCGCGACGGGGCTTCGCCAAGCTGGATCAGCCGCCGTGTCGAATCCGCATGGCTCGTGAAATGCAGATGCGCCATCTTGCTGATGGCGTGGCGGATTGAATCGTCAATCGCGCCCTCGGTGATGTCGCCGCCGAACAGGTGCGCCATTGGCAGCCGCATGTACATTGCGGCCTGCGCCGCCGCGAAGGTCTCGTAGCGGTCGCCTAGCACCACGACGAGGTCGGGCATCAGCCGGGAGAACGCGTCGGCAAACCCGATGACGCCGAGAGCGACGGACTTGGCGACGCCTGCGCCGGAATCGCTGCTGAGCAGCGTTTCGATGGCTTCGTCGACCGTGAAGCCTTCCTCCCGGATGTTGTTGATGGTGTAGCCGAATTCGGGCGACAGGTGCATGCCGGTGGCGATCAGTTGCAGGTTCAGCCCCGCGGTTTGCTGCACTGCGCGCATCGGCCAGACCAGCAGGCCGAAATCGGCGCGGCTGCCGGTGATGAAACAGATCTTCCTGGTTTTTTCAGTCATCGTGGGCCTGGATGCTGGCGCTGCTGGGCAGATTGATCAACCGGCGTTCGATCGATTCGGCAACACGGAGGTCGCCGCGCGGGCAGGCGGTGAACATCGGAAGGCGGTGCATCAGCGTCCAGGCCGGACGGGCGCCAAAACCGCTGTCGTTGAGCGCGGTGAGCGCGGCGTCGCGCCGGTCGGCATGGGCCTCGTCGAGCAGGATGGTGTTCAGCCAGTAATTGCTGGTCGTTCCCTCCGGCTCGCGCACGAAGGCGACGCCGGGGACGCCGGCGAAGGCGCGGTCGTAGGCCGCGGCCAGACGGCGCTTGCTGGTGAGGAAACCGTCGAGCTGTTCGAGTTGTGCGCATCCGAGCGCCGCGTTCAGATTGGGCAGGCGGTAGTTGAAGCCGATTTCGTCATGCACGAAGGCCCATTTGTGCGGCAGCTTGGCGGTGGTGGTGATGTGCTTGGCCCGTTGGCCCAGTTCCTCGTCGTTGGTGAGGATGGCGCCGCCGCCGCCTGTCGTGACGATCTTGTTGCCATTGAAGCTTAGCGCCGCAAGACGGGCCTGCGAGCCGACCGCGTGCCCTCTGTAGGTGGAGCCGAGCGACTCGGCGGCATCCTCGACGACCGGAATGTTCCAGTGCGCTGCGATGGCTGTAATCGCGTCCATATCCACGGGATGGCCGAATGTGTGCATCGGGGCGATCGCCGCGATGCGGCGGCCGGTCTCGCGGTTGGTGGCGCCAGTCGCGCTCCGTTGCGCGATGGCGTCGAGGCGTTCACCCAACGCCTGCGCATCCATTCCGAGAGTCTTGAGCGAACTGTCGACGAAATGCGGGCTGGCGCCGCAATAGGCGATCGCGTTTGTGGTCGCGATGAAGGTCAGCGCCGGTGAGATCACCTCATCGCCGGGTTGGACTCCGGCGAGCCTGAAGCAGGCGTGTAGCGCCGCGGTGCCGTTGACGACCGCGATGGCGCGCCTGGCGCCGGTGACTTGCTCGAGCATGCTCTCGAAGCGGTCGACGAACTTTCCGACCGAGGATACGAAGGTGCTCTTGATGCATTGCTCGAGATAGGTGATTTCGTTGCCGGCAAACACCGGCTCATGGAGCGCCAGCATGCCGTCAGGCGTTCCCGCCGCGCGCTGGACCGCGGCAACGATCATTCGCACGTCAAAGCGATCGGACTTCGTAGCCGGAATGCCCACGCCGCCCTCATACATTGTAGACATCAGCCTTGTAGCGCGCGAGGTTGACCGGGTCCACGAACCATTGCGTCGTCTTTTCGAGGCCGCGGCGCAGGCCGTCGAGGCCGCCGAACTCGGGTGACCAGCCAAGTTGCTGGCGGGCCTTCGAGTTGTCGGCCCAAAGCCGCTCCACCTCGCTGTTGGCGGGCCGAAACCTCGCCTCGTCGGTTTCGATCTCGACTTCGGCTTGCATCACCTCGGCGATCATGTCCGCTGTCGCGCCCACCGATATCTCAAAGCCGCTGCCGAGGTTGATGGTTTGCCCGACGGTCTGTTCCGCGGGCGCGGTGAGGCCTGTAATGAGGCCGCGCGCGGTATCCGTCACGAAGGAGAAATCGCGGGTCGGGCTGACGGCGCCGAGGCGAATCTTGCGCTTGCCTGACGCAATCTGGCTGATGATGGTCGGGATCACGGCGCGGGCCGATTGGCGCGGTCCGTAGGTGTTGAAGGGCCTGACGACGACAACAGGCATGTCAAACGAGGCATGAAACGACAGCGCCATCTGGTCGGAAGCGATCTTTGAGGCCGCGTAGGGCGACTGCCCGACCAGCGGGTGGTTTTCCTTGATCGGCACGAACTGCGCACTGCCATAGACTTCGCTGGTTGAAGTCTGGACGAAGCGGCGTACGCCCGCATGGCGGGCAGCCTGCAGGACGTTGACCGTGCCGCGGACGTTGGTCTCGACATAGGAGTCGGGCGCCGCATAGGAAAACGGAATCGCAATCAGCGCGGCCAGGTGCATGACGTCGGTGCATCCGGCGGCGGCCGATATCATGAAGTGCGGATCCCTGATGTCGCCGGCGACCACTTCCACGGACTTCATGACGTCGGCCGGGACCGTATCGAGCCAGCCCCAGGAGTTGAAGGAATTGTAGAGGACCACCGCCTTGACGTTGGCGCCAGCCCGGACCAGTTCCTCGACGACGTGCGAGCCGATGAATCCGTCGCTGCCGGTGACGAGTACGCGGGCGTCCTTCAGTTCATCCATGCCTGGACCCCAAACGGCGATTATTGCAGTCTTCGCAATATGATGGCGCTATAGCACAATACCCGTCCGGTGCAACCGGACGATGCGGTTAACGCGGCAATGCCGGTACATTCGGAGCAGTCGAATGGGCTTCAATCCGCCCGGCGCAAGGTTGCGGGGTGGTCATGGCTTGGAAGCGGGCCGGCGCGGCAGAAGCTGTTTCACAAAGGATTCGAGGTTGCCGCCTGAAAAAAGGTGCCCCTTCAGGCCGGCGGCGGCCGCCGCCTGGAGATCACTGGCTTTGTCGCCGATCAACATGCTTTCATCCGCGTTGACGCGGAAGCGGCCGAGGAGATCGGTGATCATGTCCGGCCCGGGCTTGCGCCGGTCGCTGGCGCGGCGATATCGCTCGATGGTGCCGTCCGGATGATCCGGGCAATACTCGAAGGCATCGATGTGAGCCCCGATGGCGGCCATCTCGTCCGCCATCCAGCGGTGCAGCGCCTGCACATGGCTTTCCTCGTAAAGCCCCCTGGCGACGCCGGACTGGTTGGTGACGACGAACGCGAAGCAGCCAGCATCGTTGACTGCCTTGACGGCCTCGCGGGCGCCGTCGATCCATTGCAGCTTGTCGGCCTCGAAGGTGTAGCCTGAATCATGGTTGAGGACACCGTCGCGATCGAAGAACACCGCTGGCCGCCGCAATCGTTCATTCAACTCGACATCCGCGCGCGCGAGATCTTCGGGTATGCCGATGTCGATGAAATATCCGCGATAGGAAGTGCCGCTCATGGCGCCGGCTTTGGCAAGCGCGGGAAATATGTCCTGCTCCAGCGAGGCGGGGAGGGCGCCGACGCGGCCGACGACCGAGCGGTCGAGCACGTAGACACCGGCATTGACCGGGCCGGTGGCGCCCTGGCCCGGCGCGATGAATGATCGAACCCGGTCGCCGTCCAGTTCCACGCGCCCAAACCTGTCGCCGGTCACGTCGGCGCGCAGCGCCATGTGGACGAGACGGCCATTCGCGCGCACGGCCAGATCAAGGATGTTGAAGTCGAAGAAGGAATCGCCGTTGAGCAGCAGAAAGCGTTGCTGCAGCCGTTCGGCGGCGTGCACCAGCGCGCCGGCCGTGCCTAGTGGCGTTGATTCCAGCGCAACGGTCAGTCGGGCGCGGCCCCGGACCGTCCCGTCGTAGCGCGCCTGAATGCTCTCGGCCCTGTGACCCGCCAGCAGCAGGATTTCCTCGAACGCGTCGTAACGTGCGAGTTCGTCAATCAACGTATCGAGAAACGGCCGGTCGCCGACATCAAGCATCGGCTTTGGCGTCGCCCTGGTCCGTTCGCCAAGCCGGGTGCCGAGGCCGCCGACCAGGATGACCGCCTGTCTCAGCATGGCGTAAGCACTAGTATTGATAGCCGACATGCTCCGGCTGATCGCGGAACGGATCGATGCAGATTCCTGCATTGGTGCTCAGCAGGTTTCGGCTTCTGGCGAAATGCGGCCGCCAGGGGATTTCTGACGGAATCAGCACGAAGGTCGCAACATCGCGGTGAGCGCGCTTCGGTGACGTCGCCTTGTGGATGCAGCCGCCGTTCTCAAACAGCAGCCGGGTTCCAGCGGGGCCTTCGAGAACCCGTGTGGTGGCGCGGTCGTCAAGGCGATCGACGAACTGGTTGATGCGCCGCCGATCGAAGAAGCCTTCCTTGCGAAGGCCGACGCTGAACGGTTTGTCCTTGACGCTCAGCGCGCCGGTATCGGCCACCACGTCGTCCAGGTAGACCATCATCTTGATCTCCTGCTTCGGGCAGTTGTCGAGATGCCACAGGAAGCTCGAGTCCGGCTTGTCCGGTGTCGGCATCGTGCGATAGAACGACACCGCGAAAATCTTGAAATGGCTGCCGTAGTAATTCTCGATGACGGCTTCCAGATCGTCGTCGATGAAGTCGATGATCTCGGGAACGAGCTCAAGCCCGTCGATCAGCCGAGACATGCCGTAGTTGACGACATAGCCGTTGTTCTGTTGCTCAAATCGACGATCGACGAGCTCCTTGATGGCTTGTAACTTCTCTGCCGTCATCCGCGTCGGGGGAGGGAGTGCAGCGAAGCCATCGGTCTTGAAGCGGCTGGCGGCAGCGAGCTGTTCGGCGGTCGCCTTTGAACGGGGTTTCCAGCTGCGCTGTGCCGCGCCCTCATAGGCCGCGTACCTCATGTTGACCCTGAGCGAGTGGTTGTTGCCAAACAGCGCAACACGCGTCTGCGTGCGTGCCCTCGACGCGATCTTGCGAAGCGATTGCATTTTTGGATCTCCGGTTCCGGCTATTGGGTCTGGCGCTTGGTCAAGCGGAAGACGACCGAGGAAGTGTAGCTTCCCTCGCTTTCGAAGTCTTCTTTCCAGAACACATGTCCGGCATTGGCGCCGAAGATGGCAAGTAGATCGTCGGGGCCATTACTCAGATTGTTCTTGCCAAACCGATTGCCTGCGCCAAGCGCAAGATGTTCGTAGACGAAAACGATCAGGGCGCCCTCCTTGGCGACACGGATGGTCTGGGCAACGGCTTTGGGAATGTCGTCGCTGTAGGTGATGACGAAGGCGCTGTAGACGGCATCGAAGGAATTGTCGGCGAACTTCAGTTCGTGCATGTCCATCAAGCGTACGGCGGGCGAGTACGAAAACAGATCGATCGCGGTAAGCCTGGCCGGATCGAAGCCGTATGACGAAAGCAGCAACAACTCGGCTTCGTTGCGTGGGCCGACCACAAGCGTATCCAGCGCGCCTAGTTTGAGGCCGCGGATCGAACGCAGGATGGCGATGACGCGTTCGGTCCGCCCCCGGTTGATGATGCTGATGTTGCCGAGGTTGTAGGGCAGCACCTTTTCGGCGACGAACGCGCTTTCGACGCCCTCGCCCTTGACGAGTTGCTGAAGCTTGTATCCCGCAAGGCGCCAGTAGAACCGCCGCAGGTGAAAGCGTAGCGCGAACACGGGAGGCGTTAGGAGGATATAATTCCCAATGGACAGCAGGACTGGAGATCTCGGTACCAGCGACCGGCCGACGAAGTTTCTAAGCCGCTTGGCGTGCGATGTTCCGATCCCAGCCATTTCGGCCTTTTCCACTGTCACACCCATTTTCATTGATTCCGGCAGGGCTCCGCTCAGCCCGCATCCGGTCGGTTTCTTAACGGCATTTCCGCCGGCCCGCAAGGATTCAAGGCTTTCTTGGTAGCTTCGATCCGGCGGCTTGGTGTGAAATCTCCGTGGATCGTCGCCGCCACGACGGCGCCATTGCGAGCAAGATCAGTTCAGGAGGTTGTCAGTCTTAGCAAGGCCGGAACCCGGAACAGGGCCCAGGGAACAAGCGGCAGCCTCTCTATCGCTAGACGTCGTTCAAGCAACAAGGCCGCAGCGAGGGCCGCAATCTTCAACCAGTAGATCGGGGTTGTAACAAAGTTCAGCATTCCGCCTATGTACATGACATAAAGGCCGAACAAGACGTAAAGCGATAGAAAAGCGGATGCGTAGCGGCCCTGGATCACGCCTTTGACCGTTACCGCGGTCAGGCCTGCCGCAATGTAACCGGCGCCAAGAAGAAAGGGCCATGCGTATATCGGCCCGAACAGTTCGAAGAATATTTCGGGAAACCCGCCGGCAAACTGAAAGCCGCCGGAGATATGCTCGTAGGTCCGCGGCTCCCCGATGGTAGCTAGCATGAGAAACTGCGGGGTAGTGTTCCTGCTCGCATCAAGCGGCGCCTGAAACAGGAAGTCGTAGACGCGATCCGGCTGCCACTGGCCGCCGAAGATCCGTTGATATGAGATCCAGCCGAGTTCGCTCGGCTGGACCAGCAATCGTTCCCAGAACTGCGAGAGGATCTCGGCCCCCTCGAATTGCCGGACATTGGCGAGATTGTTGTAGATCCCCGCGGCCGTAACGACAGTCGCAAGTACCAAAATTGCGCCGAATGCGATCAGGTCACGGCGTTGCAGCGTCCGTCCGATCCAGAACAAAGGGATCGACGAATGCCTGTCGCCGATTTCTGCGGCGACGACGCCGGCGAGAGGGATCACGAAGAAGCTGCCGAAGCTGTAGAATGCCGAGAACCGGTTTCCGGTCAGGAACATGTACACCATCAAAATGCCGAGCATTCCAAGATAGCGAATGTCGATCCGGCGATTGCGCAGGCTCTCCGCCGCAAACATGACCCCCCACCAGAAGGCGAGAAGATTCCCGTACAGGATCAGCCAGCGATGGGCGGCGCCCGCCATCTCCGCGGTGTAAACGAACCGCTCGATCTCGGCGAACAGCGGGATTGACCCGTTGCGCAAGAGGTCGATGAACAACAAGCCCAGGAACAGAAGCGAGAAGACGATGGTGACGTCGGAAAGTGTTATCATTCCCGGGGCCGCACGCGTCCGATCGGCGCCGGCAAGCCAGTACTGCACAGCTGCGGGTCGTAGCAGCACGAAGAACGGCGTCAGGGTGACGAAGTAGGCCAGAACATGCAACGGGGTCGCCAATCCCGGTCCAATGTAGCGATCGGTTTGCGAGGAGAGGACCGGCCCGGCGAGGTCGATGAACGTGGTCGAGGCCGTGCGCCACACCAGCGTGAACAGGATGAAGAAGAAAGCAAGAAAAATGACGGGCCGATAGGCGGCGATATACAGCACGCACAGGAGAAGTGCGGCGCCGGAAACCGCGACCGCCATCTGTTCCGGAAATGTAGCCATTCACCGACGCCTTCCGCCAGCGTCATCGCCGGCCAGGTTTGCTCAATCTTCAGGTGGTCGCCGTAGTGGACTAACCGCGATTGTGAGGATGATCATCGCGATGAGCATACCGGCGCCGGCCAGGAGGGAAGCGCGCAGCCCTTCAATCGAACGGTATGTGATGACGATGCTGTCGGGCTCGTCGCGCAGGACGCTTGGCTCGCTGAGCTGTCGCAACGTCGTGTCGCTGCTCACCAAGGCGTGCAGGTCGCTCCACACCGAAACCACCGTGGCGGGCTTTCGGGCGACGCGAGAATTTGGCGGCACGATCTTTTCGATCTGCGGCCTGTTGAGGATCCGATCGCTCGGTTTGCCGAAGCGCCTCTCCAATGTGGCGATCCGGTCTTTGTTTCCGTCGATCTTGTCCTGCAATATCCGTATCTGTCGATCCAGAAGCGCGTCGTGCAATTCGGAAAGTTCCGCTGCAATCGCACGAAAAGCCGCCCGAACATCGGCGGCTGAGCCCGCGGACAACTCGATGGGTACATCGCGGCCGCTGTTCGGCAAGATTCCGCGCAGGCTTGCCGTCACCATCGAGCGAGAAATCGACGCCGTTGCTGGATCGAATGCGGCCCGTTTGAGAACCTGGTTCTTGAAGGATGGATCGGACAACCTGGCTACCGTTTGCCGCGGCGTTTCGATGGGCGCGATCGCAGGCCCGCTTCGCTGGGCCAGGAAGCTGCTGGCAGGCGCCAGGCCAATGGTCAGAACGGCGCGACCGCTAAAAATGTCGGTCCGGCTGAATGTTGTCAGGACGAAGACCAGCACAGCCGTGATGATAACGCACACCGCAATCAGCCGCCTCGAATCCCAGAGCGGCGGCATAACGAACCTGAATACGCTACCCGCATCCGGCGCGGTGCTGGGAAGCCTCAATTTCACGAATCCTCACGTCACTGTCTCAAAGAGCGTTATTTCCCCTTATTCTTAAATGCAAGGGAAACAGGTCAGAAGAGAAGCATGCAACGAAATTCATCTCACCATACGCTCCGGCCGCCGTCCATGATCATGTTCTGGCCGGTCATGTAACTCGATGCGTCCGAGCAGAGGAACTGAATGGCGGCCCGATATTCGTCGACCTGGGCCATCCGCCCCATCGGGATCAGGCGCGTCAGCCGTTCGACGAAAGCCGGATCCTGATGGTTGAAAACGCCGCCCGGCGAGATCGCGTTGACGCGGACGCCCTGGTCCGCCCAGTAGGTCGCGAGGTACTTGGTCAGTCCGATCAGGCCGTGCTTGATGACCGAGTAGGTCACGGGTTTTACCGGCTGCTCTTCGTCCCTGACGATGTCGGCCTGCCGGTACAGCCGCTGGTCCGGCGCGATCACGCCGAGATCGGACGCGATGTTGAGAATCACGCCGCGCCCGCGCCTGGCCATCGCGCCGCCAAAGACCTGCGAGCACAGCATTGCGCCAGTAAGTCCTACCGCGATTTCCGTCTGCCATTGCGGCACCGGAAAGGCCTCGAAACGGGACGAATGCATCACGCCCGGGCTCGATGTGACCTTCGGATCAATCGCGGCGTTGTTGACGAGGATATCGACCATGATCCCGCGGCCGGTGAGATCATCGCCGGCGGTACCGACCGAGGTTGGCGACGTCACGTCGATCACGATGGGCACGAGATCCGCCGAGGGGGTGACGGTCTTTACCGCGGCGATCGTTGCGTCGGCCTGGGCTGATCCGATGTCGCTGACCACCACGCGCGCGCCCGCCTCGACCAGCGCGGCGACGTGTTGGCGTCCCAGCAATCCACCGGCGCCGGTGACGAGCGCGGTGCGTCCTCGCAGGTCGTATCGCGCAAATGCGGCCGTCATGCAGCGCCTCCTTTTCAAGCCCGCAATTGGCCGCCGTCGGCCACGATCACGGTGCCGGTAACGAACGCCGCGCGAGGCGAGACGAGAAAGGCGACGACGTCGGCGACCTCTTCCGGCTTGCCGAGCCGGTGCAGCGGCACTTCGCGTGCCAGCATCTCGTCCACGGCGGATTTGTCCTCGGCAATCCTGCGCATCCAGACACCATCAGGTACAAGAATGTTTCCGGGGGCAACGGCGTTGATGCGGATGCCCTCGCGTGCCAATGGCCGGGCTAGGCCCCGCACGGTTGCATTCAAGGCCGCTTTGGCCGCGGAGTAGGTCACGGGCGCGCCGAGCGCGGCGAGCCCGCAAATCGAGGATACGCAGACGATCGCGCGATCGCCGCTGCCACGGGTCATCACGGGGCGGGCGGCGCTGATGGTGTTGGTGGCGGCGAACAGGTTGACATCCATCACCCGCGACCACTCCGCCGCGGTCTCCGCGCCCGGCGGCACCGAGGTTCCGCTGCCGACGTTGCAGACGAGGATGTCGATCCGGCCCCACTGCTTCTCGACGTCGTTGACCAGCGCCTGCGCGGAACTGGGGTCGGTCACGTCGGCGACATGGAACGAGGCGTCGGGGCCGATTCTTGCGGCGGCCGATTTGAGGCCATCAATGCCGCGCGCCGCCATAGCAACCTTGGCGCCTTCGGCGGCCAGCGTGTCAGCGATCGCAAAGCCGATGCCGCGGCTCGCGCCGACCACCAACGCGATGCGGCCTTCAATCTCGAGTTTCATGGCCTGGCGTCCTCGATCCAACGCACGGTCATGTCGCGATATCCGGCCAGCACCCCGGCATGGTCACCGTCGGCAGCCCGAGCCGTTTGAAGAATGTACTGACCGCGGTAACCGGACTGCTCGATCAGCCGTATGGCTTTGGCCAGGTCCGCCGCGCCCGTGCCGAGCGGCACGGTGGTGCCGCCGCGCAGGCGATCCTTCACATGCACATTGAGAATGCGCGACGCGTAGGCTGAGATTTCCTCGGCACAATCATGACCGAGCGCGGCGCTGTTGCCGATGTCGTAATTGATGCCGAATGCCGCGCGAGGAAAGGCGTCGATGAATCGGGTGAGCGGAGCTGGCGGCAGATCGGATTCGAAGACGATCTTGACGCCCTGCTTCGACAAGGAGGCGGTGCGCTCGAGCAGCACGCGCAGCAAGGTCTCGGCCTGCGCGTCGTTCTCGATCCTGCCGTTGTCGACCAGCGGAATGACGACGAATTCGATGCCGAGCGTAGCGCAGGAGGCAAGGACCAGATCGAGATCGCCCACCAGCGACTTCTGTGTCTCGCCGTCGGTTTTCCAGAACGGCGACTGCATGAAGCAATCGCCGGTCAGGCTGGCTGTCTTGACGCCGTGACGGCGCGAGAGTTCGCGGATTTCCTGCTGCCCTGCCGGGGTATTCAGCGGGTTTTCCGGCAGCCGGTGCTGGTCGATGGTCCATTCGATCCGGGGCAGGCCAAGCGCGCGGGCGCGGGAAAATTCTTCGCGCCATTCGGTCCAGGGGAAAGCCTGGATCTTGCCGTCGACCATGGCCGACAGCCTTCCTTGCATAAAACCGATGCGTTCGAGCGCCGTCACGTCCCGCCGTCCACCCTGATCGCGAGGCCCTTGCTGGTCCAGCCGCCGTCAACGAACAATTCCTGGCCGGTGACATAGGCTGACGCGGACGACGCCAGAAACACGGCAGCGCCGGCCAGATCGTCCGGGTTGCCCCAGCGACCCAGCATGGTGTGGCGGCGGCGCTCCTCATGCATCGCGGGATCGGAGAAGCTTTTTGCCGTCATATCGGTTGCGACATAGCCGGGCGCGAGCGCGTTGACGCGAATGCCGTCGCCGGCATAGTCCGCGGCAAGCGCGCGGGTGAGGCCGGCCAGGCCCGCCTTGGCCGCGACATAGCCGGGGTTTCCGGGAAAGCCGCGCACCGAGTTGATGCTGGTGACATTGATGATGGCGCCGCCGCCGGCCTTCTTCAGCAAGGGATAGGCAGCAAGGATCGTCGCATAGACGCCGCTCAGGTCGATCGCCAGCGTATCGCGGAATCGCTTGAGTTCGCTCGCGGTCGCCGATGCAGGGAGGCTGACGCCTGCCGCATTGACAAGGATGTCGAGCCGTTCGCCGCCGCGCGAAAGGCCGTCGAACACGGCCTGGATCGCGGCGTCATCGGCCAGGTCGCATTTGATCGCCGTGATGGACGCGGGTGCCGTCCCGGTTCGGCTGATGCCGAAAACCTTTGCGCCGCTCGCCTGGAGGCCGACCGCAATTGCGGCGCCGATGCCGCGCGAGGCGCCGGTGACGACGGCGGTCTTGCCCTCAAGGGAGAATGCCGCGGGATTATGCATAGCCGTAGCTGCGCATGATGGCGGCACAGAGCTTGATATCTTCCGGGCGGTCGATCTGGAACATTTTGTGACGCTCCATCAAGTGCATTCCGATCTTGCCGCCGAGCCGGTTGTTCTGTTCGCGCAGCAGCGAGGGGACGAGAACATAGAACGAGCCGTTTTCCAAATACCGCTTTTCGATCTGCTGTCGCATCCGCCGGTTACGAAAATCGTAGTTGATCGGCTCCGGCCCGTTGTCGCCGACGCGCCAGTTGAAGTAGTCCTCGACCTCGCAGACCGAGAGCAGGCTGTCGAGCGCTTCGCGCTCGAACGTAGCGAGCGCCTGCTCGATATCGCCGGGCTCGCGGATCGGCGACGTCGCCTGCAAGGCGACAAGCCGTTCGAACGGGCCAAGCGTTCCATCAAGGTGTTCCAGCGCGTGCAGCCATGCCGATTCCGACGATGCGAGATCGCCGGAGATGTCGTCGGGACGCCGGACTCCGATGGCGCCGGCGGCCTCCGCGGCGGCAAGAATGTCGTCGCTGTCGGAGGAGACCGCGACGACGTCGACGCCACGCGCCGCGGCCGCCTGCAACACGGTCCAGGCAATCAGCGGCTTGCCGCACAGATCGATCAGGTTCTTTTGCGGGATTCCCTTGGATCCGCCGCGCGCCGCGATCACGGCCAGCGTTCGCCGGGACGTGTGCCTCGTCATAGGCGACCCTCGAGGCGCTCCAGCGCGGTCCAGAAACCCTTGCCCGTATTCTTGTGGCCCTGCCAGATCTCGGGAATGAACGAAGCGTGCGGCGCGTGCTTGCGCAGGATGGCGCCGACCTGGTCGAAGTCGATCTCGCCCTCGCCGACCTGAAGGCCTTCGCCGTCAAGACCCCTGGCGTCGCCGAGGTGAAGATGGGCGGTATGGGGACCGAGCTGTGCGAGCCCCTCGGCGAAATCGAAGCCGAAATGATTGGCGGCAAGCTTGGTGTGGGAGATGTCAACGCACATCCGCAAGTTATGCCTGGCGCAGAACGCGGCCGATTCGTCCGGAAGAATGAATATGTTCTGGTGACGCTGTCCGCCGAAATGCCATGGGAACGGCGCCATGGTCTGCGGAATCAGTTCGACGCCGTCGAGGTCGAGCTCCGCGAGGCTGGCGGCGAAGATGCGATAGCACTCCGCCTTCCGTTCCGGCGACAGCGGCTTGTCCATCGTGAAGCCGCCGACATTGGCGACGATCGGCGGGCGGCTGGTCCGTGGAAAAAACTTCTTCAGGCCCCGCGTGATGTCGATGACGGCCTGGGTTTGCTGCAGCGAATAGCGGCGCAGGCCTTCGTCCGGGGTCGCCAGATCCATCAGCTTGCTGCCGGCGAACAGCTCGGGTGCATGCACCACGAAGTCCAGTTCGTAACGGCCGGAGAGATAGGCCGCCGGATCGCGCTCCATGTCGCTGTAGCTGAGATGAAACTCGATGATGTCAGGCTGGCAGATTTCGAGGAACCGTTGGGCGTCGTGATAGCGAACCGGCACGCCCCACGGCCGGTCGAAGCGATATCGGCGCGCCGTCGCGGCGCCATCGTCGAGGTCGCTCTGAAAGAAGTAATCGTCCCTGGCCATCGCGCGGCCAATGCGCTTGCCGATCAGGTCGGGCATTCTGAGCGGCGAGAGGCCCTGGCCCGGGCTCCTGACGGCGACGTCGCTGTCGGTGACGACCGTGCCGGCCGGCAGGTCGCGGGCCGCCACCAGGCTCTTGGCAAGGTTCTCGCGGTTGATCAGTTCGCCCTGGCTCAGCGCACGCGCGGCAAGCTTGTCGCCGCGCGCGGCTTCCAACTCGCGAATGCCAGATACCAGCGCCTTGAACTCCCCGGGCTCGAGACTGGCGGCGTGGTCGGGGCCCTCCATCTCGCGATCGAGCGTGATGTGGCGCTCGATCACGACCGCGCCCATGGCGACCGCGCCGATCGAAACCGCAGTCCCGCGCTCGTGGCCGGAATAGCCAACCAGGGGATGTATTTCCCGCAACGTTTCCATGAAGCGCAGGTGAATGTTGTGGAGTGCCGCGGGGTAGGTGCTCTGGCAATGCAGCAGCACGTATTGCGCCGAACGGGCGTCGAGAAAGTTCGCCGCCGCGCGTATTTCATCTGATGTGCTCATGCCGGTCGAGACGATCAGCGGCTTTCCGGTGGCGACCAGCCTTGCCAACAGGGGCAGGTTGGTCAGGTCAGCGGAGGCGACCTTGTAGGCCTGAACCCCGAATGTCTCGAGGGTGGCGACGCTTGACGCATCCCAGGGCGTGCAGAGGTATTGAATTCCTTTGAAGGCGCAATAGGCCGCCATGCGGCGCTGCTGATCGGTGGTCAGTTCGAAACGACGCAACAGGTCGAGGGTGTATTCGACGGCGAGGTCGTCGTCTTTTCCCGAAAGACTCGACGCGCGGTAAACCTCGTCCAGCTTGCGCATCTGGAACTTGGCGCAATCAGCGCCGGCTGTGACCGCGGCGTCGACCAGCGCAATGGCGCGATCGACATCGCCGTTGTGGTTGTTGCCGACTTCGGCGATGACGTAGCAGGGTTGGCCGTCGCCGATCGAACGCTCGCCAATCCGGATCGCAGCCGCACGGGTGGTTGAGTTCATGGACGGTCTCGGTATGCCTGGTTCTGCGCGCCATAGCGCTTCGGTGCGCCGGGGATTCGAGACTTCCAGGTTCGCAAGCCGGTTTCCTCGAACGCGATACGGGAGCAGGACAGGCCGTTGTGCTCAAGCGCCGTAATCAATGGATAGCGGTGGAACGGGCGGACGAAGAAGATGAAATAACCGCCGCCGCCGGCGCCCAGGAGCTTGCCGCCGACCGCGCCGTTGGCTTTCGCTAGATCATAGATCGCATCCAGTTCGCTGGAAGTGATGAGCGAACTCATGCTGCGCTTGGCATGCCATGCCTCGTCGATCAGGCGGCCGCACTCCAGCAACTGTCCGCGCAGCAGGTGATGCCGGATTTCGCGCGTCACCTGCTTCTGCCGGGCTGCGGCTGCCACCGCGGCGCTGGTTTCGTGCTGCTCTTTCTGGTCCCGATGAATCGAACCGGATTCATGGTTGAAGCCCGTGTAGCACAGCACCAGGCTTTCCTCGAGTTCGGCGATGATGTTGGGCTCGAGGCGGAGCGGCACGATGGTGTTCTGCTCCGACGAGAACTCCATGTGATTGAAGCCGCCGAAAACCGTGGCGTACTGGTCCTGCCAGCCGCCGGGAATGTTCAGCATCAACCGCTCGGCCTGAAAGGCCATTTCCGCGATCTCGTGGCGGTCCCATCGATCAGATCGGAATTCGTTGAAGCAGCCGATGATGGCGGACGACACCACCGCCGAACCGCCGAGGCCCGAACCCACCGGAAAGTCGGCCGATACGTCGAGATCGAAACCGTAGGCCGGCTGGATCAGTCGGATCACCGATTTGATCAGCGCCAGTTCGCCTTCGCTGCCAAGCTTGGCGAGATTGTCGGCCTCGACCGTGGAGCGGAAGTCATGGGAGTAGATCTTGATCCGGTTGTCGTTTCGCCGCCGCAGCGTTGCATGCGCGTACATCGCAATGGTGGCGTTGATGACGGAGCCGCCGTCATTGTCGACGAAATAGTGGGTGAGATCGGTGCCGCCGCCCGAGAAGCTGATTCGTACCGGTGAACGGGCGCGGGCGAATACTTCGCCTTCCTCGCCGAGATTGAACAGGTCACGGCTGAACACGTCCACCAGCCGCCCGTCGGCGTCGAGGATAGGGACGACGTGTACCCGCTGGTCCAGCAGCTTGAGTATCTGTTCGCGAGCTGCGCCGGCGCGCGCCCAGACGAAGTCACGGTTGATGCAGCTTGAGACCTCGCCCTGGATCGATATGCCGGTCAGCAGCCGGCGGCGGATGTCGCCGTCCGTGACGGCTCCGATGACGCGCCCCTGCGCGTCACGGGCGAACAGGATTCCCAGCATGTTGGCGTTGAGCCGCTGGAATGCCTGCTCGATCGTGTCGTTTTCAGCGATGGTGAGGTGGCTGTTGTCTGGCAATCTGGCGGGTCCAAAGGGGCAACCGGTTCCGGCTTCTTGCCCGAAAACGCCTCTATTTTCGGGTTGTTAGATACGGCAGGGGAGGTGATCGTGCAAGGCTCCCATCGGCCCATGAACGGCCCCGGGGCGCGTCCGTTTCCAAAGCGAATCGGTCAGGACGGCTCCCAGCCGATCGCAAGCAGCTTGGTCGGTGGGGCCACAAGGGGCTGGCCAATTCGTTGCCAAACCGTGCCCTGGCCGGCGGCCTTGAGCGCGGCCTTGATCCAACCCGGGGGTACCGGCATCAGCCAGGCAGGCCTGCCGAGGCTTTCGCGATAGCGCGCGATGAGGTCTGCGACCGTGACCGGCCCAGGATCCGAGACGATGAAGGTTTCTCCCCGTGCGTGCGGACTGTTTAGCGCCGTCGCCACGGCCGAGCAAAAATTCCGGATCGACAAGACGGATCGCGGCGCGACCAGCGCCCCGAAGGGGAGCGGGACCGGCAGGCGCGAAAGCCGGTGGATGGTCGCAAAGTTTCCCTTCTCGCCGTGGCCATAGATCACGACCGGGCGCAGGATAGTGAACGAAATGCCTGCGGCGCGGATCGCCTGTTCGGCGGCGAGCTTGGATCGTCCGTACGCATTGACCGGCGCCGGAGGGTCATCCTCGGTCAGTTCATGATCGGCAGAGGAGCCCGACTGGGCTGCGATCGATGAAACGAATACCAGGTGTTTTTCGCCGCTGCGTGATATTGCCTGCGCCAGCGCCGCGGTCGCGCGATGAATGACGCGGTCGAAGATCTCGTCGTCGACAACCTTGTGGGCGACGCCTGCAAGGTGAACCACGGCGTCGCATTGTTCCAAAAGCGGTTGCCAGTCGAACGACTGCGAGAGATCCGGAAGTGGCGCGACGGCGATGTTCGGATCGTCGAAAGCGGCCGCCTCCCGCGAGGCGGCGATCACCCGGTAGCCCAGTGAGCAAAGATAGGGAACGAGATGCCGCCCCACGAAGCCGCCGGCGCCCGTCACGAGCACCCTCGGCTTTTCCTTCTTGCTAGTCATCCGCTCTCCGGACGGGTCGTCAGCAGTTGCCGGTCGTGACATCATCGGCTCGGCGACGTTGTCTCGTCGCGGCTGGTTTTCCGGCTGTGTGAAATCTGCAAGACAAGCTCGGAGTTTGAGGTCGATTGACGCCGACATTCGCAATATAGCCGCCCTGACTGCCTTGGGGCAACCGAGGGTTCAGCGATGAATGGCGCGCCTTAACGCTCGTCCGAGATCACCTTGCCGTCGTTCGGCAGCGAGGCTGCAGCGACCAGTTCGACCTTGCCGCCGAGTTTCGTCACCGCGCGCAGGCTCGCGGCCAGTTCGTTCTGAAGGTTTTCGCCGGGCGAGGCCGTCTCCGCCTTCAGCGTCATCAGATCATTCTCGCCGGATCGCGTCACGACGAGGCGGAGCCGCCCAATCCCGGGATGGCGCTTGCCGATCTCGGCGATCTGCTCGGGCCGCACGAACATGCCCTTGACCTTGGTGGTCTGGTCGGCGCGGCCCATCCAGCCCTTGATGCGCATGTTGGTGCGCCCGCATGGGCTTATCCCCGGCAGCGCTGCAGTGAGATCGCCGAGCGCGAGCCGGATCCAGGGATGATGCGGGTCGAGCGAGGTGACAACGATTTCGCCGACGTCACCGGGTGCGACCGGATCGCCGGTGCCGGGCCGCACGATCTCCATGATCAGGTCCTCGTTGACGACCATGCCCTCGCGCGCCGGGGTCTCGAACGCGACCATGCCGAGGTCGGCGGTGCCGAACGCCTGATAGGCCTCGACGCCGCGCGACCTGACTTCGTCCTGCAGCGATTTCGGAAAGGCCGCGCCGGATACCAGCGCCCGCTTGATCGAGGAGACGTCGCGGCCCGTGCTTGCGGCCGCGTCCAGCAATATCTTGAGGAAATCCGGCGTCCCGCTATAGCCGACCGGCCGATAGGCCTCGATCAGCTCGAATTGCTGTTCGGTATTACCGGGGCCCGCCGGGATCACGGCGCAGCCGAGCGCCCGCGCCGAGGCGTCGAAAATGAAGCCGCCAGGCGTCAAATGGTAGCTGAACGTGTTCAGCACCACGTTGCCAGGCCGGAAGCCGGCGGCAAACAGCGCCCGCGCGCCGCGCCAGGGGTCGGCATGCAAAGGCTCGGGTTCGAAAATCGGGCCCGGAGAGGTAAACAATCGTCCGAATGATCCCGGAGACGCCGTCACGAAACCGCCAAAGGGCGGAGCGGCCTTGTGCAGGGCAGGGAGGTCCGACTTGCGCAGCACCGGCAAGCGCGCCAGTTCGGCCCGGCTTGTCACCGCAGCCGGGTTGACGCCTTTCAGGCGTTCGGCATAGGCCGGTGCGGCCATCGCCTTGCGCAGGATGTCCGGGAGCCGCGAAAACAGCTCCGCCTCGCGCTGGGCCGGGTCGCGCGTCTCGAGCGCGTCGTAGTGGTCGCTCATGGCTAGTACCCAAAGTTGGCGCCGATTGCGTGCCGCCCCTGACGTGGTATCAGACGGCGGCTACCGGGTTGGCCGATGTTCCAGGGGACGCAATGGCTGAAGGACCTACCGCTGCCACAGCAGATCCCGGCCTTTACGCCGATATCGTCGGCAAGCTGAAGCTTCGCATGATCGAGCGATGCTTGCCGCTGTGGTCCGGCGAAGGCTGGGACAACCAGGCGGGCGGCTTTGTCGATCGGCTCGATCCGGACGGCCGCGCCGATGCGTCGGCGCCGCGGCGGGTTTTCGTGCAGGCGCGCCAGATCTATTGCTTTGCCAGGGCGGCGCAACTGGACTGGTATCCGGATGGCCGCGCGATCGCGCTGAAGGGACTTGATCACCTGCTGGCCAAGGCGAAAGCCCCCGACGGCAGGCCGGGCTTTGTCCACACGCTGAATCCGGACAGCACGGTGCTGGATGCGCGGCGCGACTCCTACGACCACGCCTTTGTGCTGCTGGCGCTGGCCACTGTCTACGGGCTCGAGCCCGACGCCCAGATCCGTTCCGAGATCGACGGACTGTGCCATTTCCTCGACACCCAGCTTCGCTCGCCTCACGGCGGCGTTGTCGAAGGGTTGCCGGCGTCGATGCCACGGCGACAGAATCCGCACATGCATCTGTTCGAGGCCATGATCGCGGCGTTCGACGCCACGCATGATGCGGTGTTCCAGAACCGGGCCGGTGATTTCTTCGCGCTGTTCCTGGCCAACCTCTATGACAAGCAGCGGCAGGTGCTCGGCGAGTATTTCGAGGAGGACTGGTCGAGGATCGAGCCGGTCAGCGTCGAGCCGGGGCACCAGGCCGAATGGGCCTGGCTCTTGAAGGGTTTTGAACGCATCACGGGCTGCCCGACCGGCCGCTACCGCGGCGAATTGCTGGCCTCGGCGCTGCGCTATCGTGACGCCGCGACCGGCTGCCTGGTCGATCTCGGCGACGCCAGCGGCAAGATCAAGCGGCATACCCGGCGGCTGTGGCCGCAGACCGAAATCGCCAAGGCTTGGATCGCGCAGGCCGAGGCCGGCGAGGCGGGCGCCGCGGACGAAGCCCGCGCGGCATTGGCGCGGCTCGAACGGCATTACCTCAGCCATCCCGTTGCCGGCGGCTGGTACGACCAATTCGACCGCGACGGCAACTCGCTGGTCGCCACCATCCCGGCGTCCTCGTTCTACCATGTGCTTTGCGCGGTCAGCGAAGCGGAGCAGGTGCTCGGCTGACAATCTGGCGGCGCTCACAGCCACCGCTTTCGCCGCTTGAAACTTTTCAGGTTCTTGAAACTCTTGCGCTGGTCGCCGGCGCCGCCAAGGTAGAACTCCTTGACGTCCTCATTGTTGCGCAACTCCTCGGCCGTGCCGTCGAGCACGACCTTGCCCTGCTCCATGATGTAGCCGTGGCTCGCGACGGAAAGGGCGGCGCGCGCATTCTGCTCCACCAGCAGGATGGTGACGCCGAGGTCGCGGTTGATCTCGCTGATGATCGCGAACACTTCCTTGACGAGGAGGGGCGAAAGCCCCATCGACGGCTCGTCCATCAGGATCATCTTAGGTCGCGCCATCAGCGCGCGGCCGATCGCCAGCATCTGCTGTTCGCCGCCGGACAAATAGCCGGCCAGCCCGGTGCGCTCCTTGAGGCGCGGGAAATACCGGAACACCATGTCGATGTCGCCGGCGATCCCGTCGTCGGTGCGGGTAAAGGCGCCGAGCTTCAAATTCTCGATCGACGTCATGTCGGAAATGATGCGGCGGCCTTCCATCACCTGAAAGACGCCGCGGCGGACGATCTTGTCGGGATCGATGCCGTTGATGCGCTCGCCGTCGAAGACGATCTCGCCGCGGATGACCTCGCCATCCTCGGTCTTGAGCAGTCCTGAGATCGCCTTCAGCGTCGTCGATTTGCCGGCGCCATTGGCGCCAAGCAGCGCTACGATGGCGCCCTTCGGCACCTCGAGGCTCAGGCCACGCAGCACCAGGATGACCTTGTCATAGACCACCTCGATGTTGCGGACGCTGAGGAGCGCCCCTGTGGCTTGTGCCGGTGTGCGACGATTGACTTCGGTCGTTTCAGTCATGTTTCTCGATCCGGGAGTTATTAGGGGAGCGAGTCCTTTGCTCCATCCACTGCCGTCATCACCCGCGCTTGTGCGCAATTCCGCACTGGGGCGGGCGATCCAGTATTCCAGAGGAGCCTGCGATCGACCGATACGCCGCGGCGTACTGGATCCCCCGCTTTCGCGGGGGATGACAGTTGAGCGTTGAAGCGCCTACAGGCGCTTCTTCTGACTTCACCAGCCGAGCCACTCGGCCTTGCGCGGCAGGTCGATCGTCTTCACCTTGTCGAGCTTGATGCCGCCGTTCTTGACGAGGTCATTGAGCGGGGCGTCGGTCGCGCCGGCGATCTTCATGCGATAGAGATCGACCTTGAGCGTGCCGCGGTGGTCCTTCTCGGTGAAGGTCGAGGGGTTGCAGACGCCCTCCGATCCGGCCGGCACCCAATCCTTTTTCTGATAGAAGCCCTTCTTGACGTTCTCGCCGGTGGCGCCGCCGTTCTTGGCGGCCCATTCGACGGCTTCTTTCAAGTAGAGCGCGGTGCAGATTCCGGCGAGGTAATGCACCGGACGGTAGGCCGTTCCGGCCGCGTCCGACATCTTGGATATTTCCATCATGGTCTTCATGCCAGGAGCGTTGCCGCCCCATGCCACCGCGGTGCGCAGCGGGAACACCACGCCATCGGCGGCGGCGCCGGCGGCCTTGGCCGCGTTCTCGTCCATGCCCCAGACGTTGCCGAGGAACTGGACGTCGACGCCCGCCGCCTTGCAGGCGTTGAGCACGGAGATGTTCGAGCCGGCGGTGTTGCCGAGATAGGCATAGTTCGCCCCGGAGCTCTTCAAGGTCAGGCACTGCGCGCTGTAGTCGCCGGGCGTCAACGCAAACACGATCGGCGGCAACAGATCGAAGCCGAGTTCGGCGGCAATGGCTTCACCGGCGGCTTTCGGTGCGTTTGGATAGGGATGGTTGGCTCCCATGTGAACGTATTTCGGCTTGCCGGGCTTGCCCTTGGCCTTCCAGTCGTCCGCGGCCCAGGTCAGCATGCCGCGAACCGCGTCCGAATAGCTCGGGCCATAGAAGAAATTGTAGGGCGCGGGCTTCGCCTTGCCGCCGGCGCCGGTCGGGTCGGAGAGCGCTGCGGCGTAGGACGCCGAAATGTCGGGGATCTTGTCCTCGGCAAGGAATGCCGTGAGCGCTTCGGTGTCGGCGGTGCCCCAGCCGAGAATGGCGGCGACCTTGTCGGCGCCTGACCATTTCTTGTACTGGGCGATCGCGCGCGGCACCTGATAGCCATAGTCGACGGTATCGAGGTTGACCTTGGCGCCGTTGATGCCGCCGTTCTTGTTGATCCAGGCGTAGGTGTCCGCCACACCCTGCCCGAACGGCGTTCCGACGTCCGAGGTGGGGCCCGAATAGTCGGTCAGGTGTCCCAGTGCAATCTGGGCCTGGGACGTCGTCGCAGCGCTCGCCAGCAGCAGCGCCAGCGAGGCGGTGTTCAGCAGCGTCTTCATCTTCATGGCCGTAATCCTCCGGTTTGCTTCTCGAGGTCTCTCATTGTCCGTTGGTCCCGTTCCGACCTCAATGCGAGAACGGGTAGAGTTTCCAGTACGCCTTGATCTGCCGCCAGCGGTGGGCAAGCCCATCCGGTTCGAAAACCAGGAAGACGATGATGATGATGCCGATCGCCATCTCGCGCAGGAACGCGATGTTGTTCTTCAGTCCCAGAAACTGGTCGATCGCGCTGCCGCGCAGCGCGACGCTCAGCCATTCCATCGATTCCGGCAGCAGCACCATGAAGGCCGTTCCCATCAGCGTGCCCATGATCGAGCCGAGCCCGCCGATGATGATCATCGCCAGGAAGATGATCGAGCGATCGATTCCGAAGCCTTCGTTTGAAACCACCTGGTTGTAATGCGCATAGAGCGCGCCGCCGACGCCGGCAAAGAAAGCCGCGAGGCCGAACGACAGCGTGCGGTACTTGGTCAGGTTTATGCCCATCATCTCGGCGGACAGGTAGTGATCGCGCACCGCGATCAGCGCTCTCCCGTCTCGTGAACGGATCAGATTCGTGACCAGCAGGTAGCAGACGACGACATAGGCCAGCACGACATAGAAGTACTTCTTGTCGCCGCGCAGCGAAAAGCCCAAGATCGAGAACGGCTCGGCGCTGGCCGGAACGCTGCCGCCGGTGAACCATTCCGCGCGCGCGAAGAAGTCGAGCAGGATGTACTGCGCCGCCAGCGTGGCGATCGCCAGATAGAGCCCCTTCAGCCGCGCCGCGGGCAGGCCGAAGACCAGTCCGACTGCCGCCGTCACGATGCCAGCGAGCGGAATGCAGAAGAACACGGGGATGCCGAACCGATTCGAGAGATAGGCTGATGTGAAGGCGCCGAAACCGAAGAATGCGGCATGGCCGATCGAGATCTGGCCGGTGAAACCGACGACGATGTTGAGGCCGAGCGCGGCGATGCCGAAGATCCCGATCTGGATCAGCAGGCTGAGGCTGTATTCGTTGAGGACATGCGGCGCAAAGCAGATGAGCACGATGCCGGCGATCATGGCGTTGCGGCTGGTCGCGGTCGGAAACACGGTGGTGTCGGCCGCGTAGCTGGTGCGGAAATCGCCGGCGGGAATGAGGGTCGGGCCTGCCATTATTGGTTACACCCGCTCGATGTCTTTGGTGCCGAACAGGCCGTACGGCTTGATCATCAGGATGATGATGAGCGCGTAGAACGGCGCGATTTCGTAGAGATTGCCCCAATGCAGGTACTCGCTGTCGAGAAAGTGCGCAAAGTTCTCCAGAAGGCCGATGATGATGCCGCCCAGGACCGCGCCGCCGACGCTGTCGAGGCCGCCCAGGATCGCCGCCGGAAACACCTTGACGCCGTAGGCGGACAAGCCTGCCGAAACGCCGTTGACGACGGCCACCACCACGCCCGCAACCGCCGAAACCGTCGCCGAGATCGCCCAGGCCATCGCAAACACGCTTTTCACGGAAATGCCGAGCGACTGCGCCACCTGCTGGTTGAACGCGGTTGCGCGCATGGCAAGACCGTATTTGGAGAGGCGGAAGAACCAAGCCATCCCGACCATCATCGCCAGCGATACGGCGAGACTCATCAGGTAGACGGTCTGGACCTGCAATCCGAGGATATTGATATTCTGGGTTTCGAAAATGCGCGGGAACGGCTGCAGGTTGACGCCGAACATCCATTTCATCAGCGCGGAAAACACCGTCGAGAGCGCGATCGTCACCATGATCACCGAGATGATCGGCTCGCCGATCAACGGGCGCAGGATGACGATCTGGATGGCGATGCCGAACAGGAACATGAAGACTAGCGTGATCGGCATGCCCAGATAGAACGGCACCTGGTACTTGGTGAGCAGCCACCAGCACACCCAGGCGCCGACCAGCAGCAGTTCGCCCTGCGCGAAGTTCACCACCTGCGTCGCCTTGTAGATCAGCACGAACGACATCGCGACCACGCCGTAGAGCGTGCCGACCACGAGGCCGTTGATCAGCAGCTGGATCAGAAGCTGGGTGTTCATTCCGCGGCCTCTGCCATCGGCGCGTCACCGCCGAGATCGACCACTCTGAGCGTGGTGCGGATTCGCTGGGTGGTGCCATCCTGGAAACGGATCACGGTGTCGACCGGGATTTCGCTCGCGCCGTCGTAAATCGCGTCGATAATGCCGGCGTACTTCTCGTTGATGACGCTGCGGCGGACCTTGCGGGTCCGGGTCAGTTCGCCGTCGTCGGCGTCGAGTTCCTTGTAAAGCAGCAGGAAGCGGGAAATGCGCTGCGCCGGCGGCAGCGTGGCGTTGACGCCTTCGACCTCCTTGCGCAAAAGCGCGTAAACTTCCGGGCGCGAGGCGAGGTCGGTATAAGTCGTGAACGAGATCCGGTTTTTTTCCGCCCATTTCGAGATGATGGAATAGCGAATGCAGATCATCGCCGCCAGCCTGTCGCGGCCGGCGCCGAGCACCACCGTCTCGGCGATGTAGGGTGAGAACTTCAGCTTGTTCTCGACATATTGCGGCGAGAAGCGTTCGCCGAGGGAGGTTTCGGCGAGATCCTTGATGCGGTCGATGACCACGAGCTGACGCTGGCTGTTGAAGTACCCAGCGTCGCCGGAGTGCATCCAGCCGTCCTGGACGTCGGCGGTAGAGGCTTCCGGATTCTTGTAGTAGCCCAGGAACATGTTGGGATGACGTACGACGATCTCGCCGACGCCGTTGATATCGGGATTGTCGATGCGGATCTGGACGTCATCCGCCATCGGCACGCCGGTCGTATCGGGATCGACCTTGCCGAGGGGATGCAGCGTGTAGGCGCCGAGCAATTCGGTCTGGCCGTAGAGAGTGCGCAGCGGCACGCCCATCGCCTGGAAGAACTTGAAGGTATCCGGCCCGAGCGCGGCACCTCCGGTTGCGGCCGAGCGCAGCCGGGTGAAGCCGAGCCTGTCGCGCAACGCGCGAAACAGCAACTGGTCGGCGAGCATCGAATGCCTGCCCCGCGCCAGCGACGAAAGCCCCGCCTTCATGCCGATGTCGTAGAGCCTCTGCTTCAGCGGCGAGGAGTCCATCACGCCGGCGCGAACGTCGGCGGCGATCGATTCCCAGACCCGCGGCGCGAACAGCACGAAGGTCGGCGCGATCTCGCGGAAATCGTGCATCATGGTTTCGGGCTCTTCGACGAAATTGATCTTCATCCGGCAGAGCAGCCCTTTGCCGAGCACGTAGACCTGTTCCATGATCCAGGGAAGCGGCAGCACCGAGACGTACTCGTCGTCTGGCCCCTTGGGGTCAAAGGCGAGATAGCTCGCGCAATGCCGCAGCACCCGCCCGGCCGCCAGCATCGCCAGCTTGGGGTGGGCCGTGGTGCCCGAGGTGGTGCAGAGGATCGCGACGTCCTCGCCGCGGCTCGCATCGACCAGCCGGTCGTAGAGGCCAGGCTCGCGCGCGGCGCGGTCGCGACCGAGGCTGGCGAGCTTGTCGGCTGCCATCAGCCGCGGATCGCGGTATTTTCGCATGCCGCGCGGATCGGAATAGACGATATGCCGGAGGTTGGGCGCGCGATCGGCGAGCGCGAGCAGCTTGTCGACCTGCTCCTCGTCCTCGGCGAACACCAGTTTGGCCTCGCCGTAACTGAGCAGGTAGGCCGCTTCCTCGTCCAGCACGTCGCGATAAAGGCCAAGGCTCATGCCGCCGATGGCGTGGGTGGCGATTTCCGCAGCGACCCAGTCCGGCCGGTTGTCGCCGATGATGCCGACGACGTCGCCGCGTCCGATGCCGAGTTCAAGCATGCCGAGGGCGAAGTCATGGACGCGGCGCTGGTAGTCATTCCAGGTAAAGACGCGCCACAGCCCGAGGTCCTTTTCGCGCAACGCGATTTCGCGGCCGTGCTGTTTCGCGTTGAGCCGCAACAGCTTCGGAAACGTGTCGGCTTCCGCGGCGCGTCCGGCGTAATCCATCATGCCACGCTCTCCGCGGGCGCCGGGGTATCGTCCGGATCGACTAGAACGTCGTCCTCTTCGCCGAGATAGGCGCGCTTGACGTGGGGATTGGCCAGCACCGCGGCCGGATCGCCTTCGGCGATCTTGCGGCCGAAATCCAGCACCATCACGCGGTGGGAAATGTCCATCACCACGCCCATGTCGTGCTCAATCATCACGACTGTCATGCCGAACTCTTCGTTGAGATCGACGACGTAGCGCGCCATGTCCTCCTTTTCCTCGAAGTTCATGCCGGCCATCGGTTCGTCGAGCAGGATCAGTTGCGGCTCCAGCGCCATCGCGCGCGCAAGTTCGACGCGCTTGCGCAAGCCGTAGGGCAGGGTGCCGGCGGTCGCCTTGCGCACCGGCTGCAGGTCGAGGAAATCGATGATCTCCTCCACCTTGCGGCGATGCGCCAGTTCCTCGCGCCGGGCGCCGGTCAGCCAGTACAGCGAGCCGGTGATGAAATTGTTCTTCAGCAGGTGGTGCCGCCCGACCATGATGTTGTCGAGCACGCTCATGTGGTGGAACAGCGCCAGATTCTGGAAGGTGCGGCCGATGCCGAGCGAGGCGCGGGTGTTCGGGTTGAGCCCGGTGATATCCTTGTCGCCATAAAACAGCCGGCCTTCGGTCGGCTTGTAGCGGCCCGAAATGCAATTGACGATCGAGGTCTTGCCGGCGCCGTTCGGGCCGATGATCGAGAACAATTCGCCCTTGTTGACGCCGAAGCTGACCTCGGTCAGCGCTCGGACGCCGCCAAAGCGCAGCGACACATCGCGCACCTCCAACGTGTAGGCCACTCGTCTCCTCCAGATGCGGCGCCTGAACAGCGCTCTCTATCTATCTTCCGCAACCGCAGCCGCGATCCTACATCGGCGCCAAGGGGTTAGCCATCCGACTAACGATACCGAACAACACCCGGCCTCATGCGCGGTAACGCCGCACCCCGTCATCGTGCCAGTGGCCACGCGTGCCGAAGGTGGTCCTCTCCATAAGGGAATGCGATAGTTTGAAATGTCTTTTGCTGGACAATTCACCGGGGAATTTTTAGAGGCAACACGGTTGGTGCAGTGCAGCACGACAACCATGGGGACGCGACGGTCGATGCGATCATGATTGCTGCGGATGACCTCAAGCGCATCGCGGCCTGGTCGCGCGAGCTGAACGATCGGGAAATCGAGGTCGCCCGTGCCGGGATCGTCGAGAAATCCTACGCCGCCGACGCTTACATTTTCATGCGCGGCGACGACTTCGACTACTGGACCGGCATTGTCACGGGGCTGGCCCGGATGGGCACCGTGTCCCGCGGCGGCAAGGCGGCGAGTTTCGCCGGCCTGACGGCCGGCGCCTGGTTCGGCGAAGGCTCGGTGCTCAAGAGCGAAGCGCGCCGCTACGACGTGGTGGCCTTGCGTGACACTCGGCTCGCGCTGATGGACCGCAGCACCTTCTTCTGGTTGTTCGAGAACAGCGTCGCCTTCAACCGCTTTCTGGTCAGGCAGCTCAACGAGCGGCTCGGCCAGTTCATCGGGGCCTTGGAATATGGCCGCACACTCGATGCCACGGGCCGGCTTGCCCGTTCCATCGCCTCGCTGTTCAACCCCATTCTCTATCCGGACCTGACCCGCCATCTCGAAATCACACAGGAGGAAATAGGAGCGCTGTCAGGCATTTCCCGGCAGAACGCCAACCAGTGCCTGAAGCGGCTGGAGAAGCAGGGTTTGCTACGGCTCGAATATGGCGGCGTCACCATCATCGACCTCGAACGGCTGCGCCACTATGGCGAGTAGGGCCGCGCGCAACCTTCGCTACCAACCCGGTTAGTGGAGGGCGGCGGCCGGCATATGAGTCTGGTGTTCGGCTTGGCGGCGCGAAGCCTCACCCGTGTCGACATGAGAAAACCGCCTCTAGATTCCTGATCTAATGCGCTTTCTTGACCCCAACCGGTTTCCACTTTGCGCGAAAGCGCTTTAGGATGCGCACGCCGCAGGGCGATTGCCAGTGCAGGCTTTGGGAGAGGAAGCATGAAGAAGGTCCAGCGCCGTCAGTTCTTGCAGCTCGTTGCCGGGGCTGCCGCGGTCCCGGCCACCTCGGGAATCGCACGCGCGCAGGGCTACCCGGCGCGGGCGGTGCGCCTCGTGATCGGTTACACGCCCGGCGGCTCGGCGGATCTCACGGCGCGGTTGATGGGGCAGTGGCTTTCGGAAAAGCTCGGGCAATCGTTCATCATTGAGAACCGGCCCGGCGGCGGCACCAACATTGCCACGGAGCAGGTGCTGCGCGGCGCGCCGGACGGCTACACCCTGCTGCTGGTGGCGCCGGCCAACGCCATCAACGCCACGCTTTACGACAAGCTCAATTTCGATTTCATGCGCGAGATGGAGCCGATCGCGGGCATCATTCGCTTTCCCAACGTGGTGGTGGTGCATCCTTCGCTGCCGGTCACGTCGATCCCGGAACTGATCGCCTACGCCAAGGCCAACCCCGGCAAGCTCAACATGGCGTCTTCCGGCAACGGATCCACGATCCACATGTCCGGTGAATTGTTCAAGATGCTCACCGGCACCAACATGCTGCACGTGCCCTATCGGGGTGGCGCGCCCGCGCTGACCGATCTGCTTTCCGGCCAGATGCACGTCATGTTCGACAATATTCCCACCTGCGCCGAGCACGTCAAATCCGGCAGGCTTCGCGGGCTGGCGGTCACCAGCACGACACGATCGGAAGTGCTGCCGGACCTGCCGGTTGTCGCCGACTTCCTGCCCGGATACGAGGCCAGCGCCTGGTACGGCATTGCCGCGCCGAAAAATACGCCAGCTGAAATTGTCGGCACGCTCAACAAGGCGATCAATGAAATCCTTGCCGACCCCAAGGCCAAGGCGCGCTTTGCGGAGATCGGCGCCATCCTGCTGCCGGGTTCGCCCGCCGACTTCGGAAAGCTGGTGGCGGAGGAAACCGAAAAATGGGGCAAGGTGGTGAAGTTCGCGGGCGCCAAAGTGGACTAGTTCAAGACCTCGGCGCTATCGGCGCGCTCCGGAAATGGTTTGCGAGGGCAGTTCGCCGAACGCGTCGCGGTAGTCTCTCGCGAAATGACCCACGCTCAGGAAGTTGCATTTGAAAGCGGTGGCCGTCACGCTCACGTCGGGATCGCCAGACAGCAGCATCTCCCGCGCGCGCTTGAGGCGAACCATCTTGACGAACGCCTTCGGCGAATAACCGCGGCTGCGCTCGAACGCCCTGAAAATGGCCCGCGAGCTCACGCCGGCTTCTTCAACGAGGCGTTCGATGGTCAGGGCATCCTGCCAGTTGGCCTCGATGAACTCCTCGATCCGGCGGACGGTGCCGCATGCCGGAGCGCTCGCCTGATTTCGCAATAGATCGCTGAAGGGATGGCGCGTCGCCCACAGAAAGCTGATCTGCACCGCCTGCTCAAGTTCATGGCGCGCCGCCGCCGGCAATCCGCACGCTGACGAGTCCAGCTGTTGCGCGAGGAAGTGAACAAGCTGGGAAAGGCTTCGCGTGTAGGGGTCGTCGGCGTTGATCGTGCTTCCAAACGTCAACTCCCCTTTCGGCTTGGCGCCAAGAAGGCTGGTCAATTTCTGCAACAGCGCCCGCTGGTTCAGCCGAAGCGTAAGGCGCTGATGTCCCGCATCGCAAACTGTTCGCGAGCAGACGCCTGACGGGGTGATTGCAAGCTGGCGTTCGTTCACCTCGCTTGTAACGCCCTGCGCCGACGCCGTCGCGCTGCCCTTGAGAGCGATTTGAAGGCGAGTGTAGTCGGCCTCGGAATGGTCGATCGCCAAGTCGGCGGTTGTCGCGCAAAAAGCCAGATCGATCTTCGGGAGCTGAACAAGATTTGCCCGCGCCTCGAAACGATCGACGTTCTTAAGCTCTATCCTTGTCGCGCCGAACGTCATCGATCCGAAATATCTCAGTTCTTCGGGATCGGAGGTTCTGAAGACGGGAAAATGGCTGAGTAGGTCTGACGCGACTTCAGGCATGATGGTTGACTAAAGAATCCGGCAAGAGGTTGAGGGATTGCTGCGTTGACCTTTCACCTCTGCCGGATGATTCCTGTCACGACTGCTCGATGATTCATGACATGCTCTGTTCGGGTTTGAAACCGACATCGGCTGGCTCCCGTAGTCTTACGGAGTCGATCCGGCAACAGGAATGGTTCGTCCGATCGTGGTGCAAGGCCGCGATGGCTGGCCAGGACTCAAGGCTGCCGCTGCGCTGAATGCGCCGCTTGTTATCAGGCCCTCGCCGCCGAGCGCGGCGGGCTTTTCGAGAGTGCGTCAGCCATCGCCGATATCAGCGGCCGCATGAAGAATGCATTCTCGGCCGGATAGATGTCGGTGCGCAAGCCGTGGGACGCAAGCTCGTCGGATACCGCCGGCCCGACCGAGGCGATCGCGGTGCGCTCGAATCCCTGGCGCAACCTTTGTTCGCAACCGCGCGCCCGCGCGACCTCGATGAGACGGCGAACCTGGCCGAGGTTGGTCAGCGCGATGGCGTCGATGCGACCGTCGGCCATCTCGTCGATCGCGGTGACGATATTGGCGTCGGCTGCTTGCGCGTCATACGCATAGGGCAGCACGGTATCGATCTCGGCGCCCTGTGCCCGGATCGCCCCGATCAGGACGCCGTGGTCCTTGTCCGGGTAAAGCTGCAGGCCAAGGCGATGGCCGCGGATATCGAGCCGCGACAGCATCTCGGCGACGCCATCGGATGTCGGCTTCTCCGCCGTCATCTGCGGCTCCAGTCCGATTTCGCGTAGCGCCCGACCAGGCTTCGGGCCGCGGGCGAATTTGCGCGTCTGGCCGAGCGCGGCGACGAAGGCCGCTTCGACGCCAACGCGCCGCACCACTTTCATCAACCGGCGCAGCCCTTCGCCGGTCAGCAGCACCAGATCATCGAAGGGTTGTTCGATGCAGCGCCTGATCCAGTCTTCGACCGGCGCCGGGTCGGAAACGTCGTTGATGGTGAACATCGGACATTGCAGCACGTCGGCGCCCTGCTCGGAGAGCAGGCGGGAAAACTGCGCCTCCTCGCGCGTTTCCAGGATCAGGATGCGGTAGCCGTGCAATCTGTCAGCCATGGTCGTGCCCCGGCGCAGGCCGCGCTTGCTTCATCTGACTCCGGTTTCGGAACTGGCGCAAGCGAGCGCAGGACGGCAAGATCGATCTTGTGTGGGTGCCGGCGCGCGCCATGGGGTGTCACCATGAGAATCGCGTTATTCTCAACGGCCGCAAGACCGTGGTGTCCATGGATTGACGCGCCATGGTTTAGCGAGTTGATTCCTGTGAGGAGGGTGCGGGGCGGGCATCCGCGCCGCGCTCGGCAGCCGGCAACTGGCGCTGGCGCTCGCGTTCCCGCATGTATTCGTCATACTTTTCGGTTCCAGGTCGCGGCGGAGCATCCGCCGGTAGGCCGCCGGCCCAGACCGGAATGATGTCGCTGACGCCAGCCGCCATCCTTTCGTTGATGGTTCCGCAACCGCTCACGCCGAAGCACGTCAGCACAATGGCAAATAAGGCGGCGATTGAACGGGTTCGGATCGGCATGGGCAGGGTCGGGGTTCCAGGCTGGCAGGGTGATTGAATTACGGCGCGCCGCAATAGCCGGTTGCGGCGACGACCCTAGCTGCCAAACGAAAAGATTGGCTTATGGGAAGTGCGCGGTATCATTGCACCAGGATTTGATGAGACCATAGGCCCGATAGTGGCGGCCCGCGTCACCTGGCTGATGCCTGGAATGCGTTCCACCTTCGCTGGGCGATGGTCACCATGTCGCGCGCTACAAGGCCAATAAAACTGGGCTATGGTGAAAATAAGGGCCGGAGACTCGGCCCAAGGCGAAGGCCGATCAGGGGGTATGACGTCCATGTCTATTCGAAGTCTGACAATACTGGCCGCAGGAGCTTATGCCGCAATGCTGGGGGTCATGCCGGCGCATGCCCAGGAAACCGTCAAGATCGGTCTGATCTTGCCGATGACCGGCGGCCAAGCCTCGACCGGCAGGCAGATCGACAACGCGGTCAAACTCTACATGCAGCAAAACGGCGACACCGTCGCCGGCAGGAAGATCGAAATCATCCTGAAGGACGACGCGGCGGTTCCCGATAACACCAAGCGTCTCGCGCAGGAGTTGATCGTCAACGACAAGGTGAGCTTGATCGCGGGCTTCGGCGTGACGCCGGCAGCCCTTGCCGCCGCGCCGCTGGCGACGCAGGCCAAAATTCCCCAGATCGTCATGGCGGCGGGCACCTCGATCATCACCGAGCGTTCGCCCTACATCGTGCGCACCTCCTTCACGCTGGCGCAATCGTCGACCATCATCGGCGACTGGGCCGCGAAGAACGGCATCAAGAAGGTCGCGACGCTGACTTCCGACTATGCGCCCGGCAACGACGCGCTCAACTTCTTCAAGCAGAATTTCACCGCCGGCGGCGGTGAGATCGTCGAAGAGGTCAAGGTGCCGCTGCAGAATCCGGATTTCGCGCCGTTCCTGCAGCGCATGAAGGATGCCAGGCCCGATGCGATGTTCGTGTTCGTGCCGGCAGGCCAGGGCGGCAACTTCATGAAGCAATATGCCGAGCGCGGGCTCGACAAGTCAGGCATCCGGGTGATCGGCCCGGGCGACGTGATGGACGACGACCTGCTCAACGGCATGGGCGACGCGGCGCTCGGCACGGTGACGGCGCATCTCTATTCGGCCGCGCATCCCTCGGCCGCGAACAGGGAGTTCGTCGCCGCCTACAAGAAGGCCTTCAACGCCCGCCCAGGCTTCATGGCGGTCGGCGGCTATGACGGCATCCGCCTGATCTACGAGGCGCTGAAGAAAACCGGCGGCAAGACCGATGGCGACGCGCTGGTCGAGGCCATGAAGGGCATGAAGTGGGAAAGCCCGCGGGGTCCGATCTCGATCGATCCGGAAACCCGCGACATCGTCCAGAACATCTACATCCGCAAGGTCGAGCGGGTCGACGGCGAACTCTACAATGTCGAGTTCGCGACCTTCGAGGCGGTAAAGGATTCCGGCAAGACCAGGAAGTGACGGCGAAGCCGTCATTCCGGAGCGCATCGAAGAAGCGAATCCGGAATCTCGCGATTGCTGCAAAAGATTCCGGATTCAGCGCTGCGCGTTGCCCCGGAATGACGGCCTCTGAACGTCTTTCGGTACCTATCCCATGACCACGCTGTTCACGATCCTGTTTGACGGCGTCGCCTACGGCATGCTGCTGTTCGTGCTCGCCTGCGGGCTGGCGGTGACGCTCGGACTGATGAACTTCGTCAACCTCGCCCATGGCGCCTTCGCCATGACCGGCGGCTATGTCTGCGCCGTTCTGGTCAACCAGTCCGGCTGGCCGTTCTTTGCGGCGTTGCCGCTGGCGTTTGTCGCCAGCGCGCTGATCGGCGCGGTGCTGGAACGCGCGCTGTACCGCCATCTCTACGCGCGCAGCCACCTCGATCAGGTGCTGTTCTCGGTCGGCCTCGTGTTCATGTCGGTGGCGGCGGTCGATTACATCATGGGATCGTCACGCATCTTCATCAAGTTGCCGGCGGCACTGGAGGGCCAACTCGATTTCTTCGGCGTCGGCATCGGCCGCTACCGGTTGATGATCATCGTGATCTGCGGCCTGCTGACGCTGGCGCTGCAATTGATTCTGGCGCGCACGCGATTTGGCAGCCGCCTGCGCGCCGCCGTTGACGATCCCCGCGCCGCTAGCGGCCTCGGCATCAACGTCCCGCAGGTCTTCGCCCTGACTTTTGCCTTCGGATGCGGTCTTGCGGGGCTCGGCGGCGCGCTCAGCGCCGAAATTCTCGGGCTGGATCCGTATTTTCCGCTGAAGTTCATGATCTACTTCCTGATCGTGGTCACGGTCGGCGGTTCCTCCAGCATCACCGGGCCGTTCCTCGCCTCGCTGCTGCTCGGCATCGGCGACGTCGCCGGCAAGTATTACGTGCCGAAGATGGGACCGTTCGTCATCTATACCCTTATGATCGTCCTCCTGATCTGGCGTCCGAACGGCCTGTTCGGCCGCACGGTCGCGCGTTGAACCGGCGATGACCGCAGTCTCCGAGGTCTCATCCCGCGCCATCGCCCGCGCCCGCTGGCGTCCGGCCGAGATCGCGTTCTGGATTCTCGTGGCTTGCTGCGCGTTCCTGTTTCCGTCCCGCTACCTGATCATGACCGATATCGTGCGGCTGGCCCTGTTTGCGCTGTCGCTCGACCTGATCCTCGGTTACGCTGGCATCGTTTCGCTGGGGCATGCGGCCTTCTTCGGCGTCGGCGCCTATTCGGCCGGGTTGATGGCGCTGCACGGCATCATCACCGAGCCTGTCATCGCGCTGGTGGTGGCCGGCCTCGTCGCCATGGTGCTGGGCTTCCTGACCAGCTTTCTGGTCATTCGCGGCGTCGACCTGACCCGGCTGATGGTGACGCTTGCCATCGCGCTGTTGCTGGAGGCGCTGGCGGAACGGTTCTCCAACATCACCGGCGGCAGCGACGGGCTGCAGGGCATCGAGATGGCGCCGATTCTCGGGCTGTTTGCGTTCGACATGTACGGCAAGACCGGATTCTTCTACTCGTTGATCGTGTTGTTCCTGCTGTTCCTGCTGGCGCGCCGGATCGTCCATTCGCCGTTCGGCCTGTCGTTGCGCGGGATCAGGAACAACCCCTTGAGGGCGTCGGCGATCGGCGTTCCGGTCGATCGCCGGCTGATCGCGGTCTACACGGTGGCGGCGTTTTACGCCGGCATTGCCGGCGCGCTGTTCACCCAGACTACGGCGCTGGCGTCGCTCGACGTGTTCTCGTTCGAGCGCTCGGCCGACCTGATGCTGGTGCTGGTGATCGGGGGCACCGGCTATCTCTATGGCGGGCTGATCGGCGCAGTCGTATTCAAGATGCTGCAGGAGGTTTTCTCGACGATCACGCCGCAATACTGGCAGTTCTGGATCGGCCTCGTGCTGGTGGTGATCGTGCTGGTCGGTCGCGACCGCATGCATCGCTGGGCGCTGTGGTTGCCGAACCTCGTGATCCGGCAGGTCGCCGGGCGCAAGGCCGTCGTTGCCGTTCCCAAGAGCGATGCGCCATGACGATCGCGCTCGAAACAACCGGCCTGGAAAAGTCCTTCGGCGGCCTGCGGGTTGCGCGTGCGCTGTCGCTCAGGGTGGAGCAGGGCGCCCGCCATGCCCTGATCGGGCCGAACGGCGCCGGCAAGACCACGGTCATCAATCTCCTGACCGGCGTGCTGAAGCCAAACGCCGGACGGATCCTGCTCGAAGGCCATGACATCACCGACCTTCCGGTTCACGCGCGGGTGCTGCGCGGGCTCTCGCGCACCTTCCAGATCAACCAGCTCTATGCCGACCTGACCCCGCTCGAAACCGTCGGCCTTGCGGTTTCCGAACGGCTCGGCCGCGGCGGCGACTGGTGGCGGCGGATGGGCACGCTGGACGACGTCAATCGGGAGACCGCGGAGGTGCTGGCGAGCTTTCGCCTGCTCGAGGTGATGAACGAGCGCACTGCGACGCTTCCCTACGGCAAGCAGCGCCTGCTCGAGATCGCGGTTGCGATCGCGACCAGGCCGCGCGTGCTGTTGCTCGACGAACCCGCCGCCGGCGTGCCCGCCGGCGAACGCCACGATATTCTGGCGGCGGTCGCGGCATTGCCGCGCGACGTCACGGTGCTGCTGATCGAGCACGACATGGATCTGGTGTTCGCGTTCGCCGACCGTATCTCGGTGCTCGTCAACGGCGCCATGCTGGTGGAGGGGCCGCCGGCCGAGGTCGCAAGGGATCCTCGGGTCAAGGCGGTCTATCTCGGCGAGGCCGCCGATGCCTGATCTTCTCGTCATCGACGGTTTGCGCGCCGGTTACGGCGAAGCCGTGGTGCTGCCCTCGATGTCGCTGACGCTGCGTGAAGGAGAAGTGCTGGCGCTGCTCGGGCGCAACGGCACCGGCAAGACCACGCTGATCAATTCGATCGTCGGCCTCACTAGGCGTTTTGGCGGCACGCTTGCGCTCGGCGGCGTGGACATTACCGCGATGCGGCCGGACCAGCGGGCGCGGGCCGGGATCGGCTGGGTGCCGCAGGAGCGCAACATCTTCCGCTCCCTGACGGTGGAGGAAAACATGACGGCGGTGGCCCGCCCGGGTCCCCTGACCGTCGAAAAAATCTACAGGATGTTCCCGCGGCTGCGCGAGCGCCGCCACCATTTCGGCAACCAGCTTTCCGGCGGCGAGCAGCAGATGCTGGCGATCGGCCGTGCGCTCACCCTCAATCCCCGGGTGCTGCTGCTCGACGAGCCGACCGAGGGGCTGGCGCCCATCATCGTCGAGGAGTTGCTGCGGGCGCTTGGCGCCATCACCCGCACCGGCGGCATCTGCGCGATCATCGTCGAGCAGAACGCGCAAAAGATTCTGGGGCTGGCCGATCGCGTTGTGATATTGGAACGCGGCGCTATTGTGCATGATGCGGCGAGCCTGACGCTGAAAGTTGATCCGGCGGTGCTCGAACGCTATCTGGGCGTATCCGGCGCGGCCGCGCACCAGGGTTGATTTGGGAGTAGATAGATGCAGAGAACCAAGCCCCCGTTCCGCGCCGACGAGGTCGGCAGTCTGCTGCGGCCGCCGCGCATCAAGGAGGCGCGCGCCAGGCTGGCGAAGGGCGAGATCAAGCCTGCCGATCTGCGCAAGGCCGAAGACCTCGAAATCGAAAAGGTCGTGCACAAGCAATCCTCGATCGGCCTGAAACTGGCGACCGACGGCGAGTTCCGCCGCTCGTGGTGGCATTTCGACTTTCTCGCCAAACTCACCGGCTGCGAACTCTACCACCCCGAGCACGGTATCCAATTCGCGGGCGTCCAGACCCGGCATGACGCCGTCCGCGTGATCGGCAAGCTCGACTTCCCCGACGATCATCCGATGCTGGATCACTTCCGCTTCCTGAAGAAGCATGCCGACATCGCCCACGTCACGCCGAAGATGACGATTCCGTCGCCCGCGGTGCTGCATTTCCGCGGCGGACGCAATTCGATCTCGAGGGAAATCTATCCCGACCTCGATGCATTCTTCCTCGATCTCGGCAAGACCTATCGCAAGGTGGTGAAGGCGTTCTACGACGCCGGCTGCCGCTATTTGCAGTTCGACGACACGGTATGGGCCTATCTCTGCTCGCAGGAGGAGTTGCAGAAGGCGCGCGAGCGCGGCGACAATCCCGATGGGCTGCAGGAAATCTACGCGCGCGTCATCAACTACGCGCTGGCCGAGCGTCCGGCCGACATGGTGGTCACCACCCATGTCTGCCGCGGCAATTTCCGCTCGACCTGGATCTCCTCCGGCGGCTACGAGCCGGTGGCCGAGACCATGCTGGCCGGCACCAACTATGACGGCTATTTCCTCGAATACGATTCCGACCGCGCCGGCGGCTTCGAGCCGCTGCGGTACCTGCCGAAGGGGAACAAGATCGTGGTGGTCGGCGTCATCACCTCCAAATTCGGCGAGCTCGAAAGCAAGGATGACATCAAGCGCCGGCTGGAGGAGGCCGCCCGGTTCGTCCCGCTCGACCAGCTCGCGGTTTCCCCGCAATGCGGCTTTGCTTCCACCGAGGAGGGAAATGTCCTGTCCGAGGAAGAGCAGTGGGCCAAGCTGCGCCTCGCGGTGGAGGTCGCGAGCGAGGTGTGGGGCAAATAGCGCCGCTGTGACTTCCTTGCCATCGTCGCTGCGGCCCACCGGCGTCTCCCGAACCCTTCCGGAATTTCTGGCCCGATGAAGAACGACCAGATCCTCAGCCAGATTTCCGAGTTCTGCCGCCAGGCCGACATGGCGGAGACGACGTTCGGCCGCCGGGTCGTCAACGACGGCAAGCTGGTGCATCGGCTGCGCGAGGGCAAACGCATCACCGTCGACACGCTGGACCGCATCCAGGCCTATATCGCGGCATCGACGCCGGGCGGGTTGCCGCCGCCGCGCGGCCGCGAGCCGCCGCCCGAGCAGCGCGACCCCCGCGGCAATTTCCGCTTCTTCGAGAACCGGCAGAAATACCTGCTGTTCGTCCACACCTGCAGCGAGAAGCGGGTGATTGCCGAGCGGGTGGCGCTGGAATTGTCCAGCCTGCACCCGCGCCCGCCCGCGCTTCGGGTGTTTGACGCCGGCGTCGGCGACGGCACGGTGCTGGCGCGGGTGATGCGGGCGATGCACGGCCGCTTTCCGCACATGCCGTTTTACATTGCCGGCAAGGAACTCAGCCTGGAGGACGTCCGGCTGACGCTCGACAAGGTGGCGGACCGCCTGTTCGAGCACCCCGCGACCGTGTTCGTGCTGACCAACATGTACTACGCCGAGGCGCCCTGGCTGACGCCGATCTCGCCGGCGGCAGCGGCGGGCATGATCTGGCACGAGGTCGCCTTGCGGGGGGCCTCCGCGGGCGAGTTCGAGGCCCAGATCGCCGAACTCGGGCCGTTTCTGGCGCAGAACTGGCGCGCCAATGTCAGCCCAAAATCGGGCATGCCGATCTATGAACGGCCGGCAGCGCTGGTGCTGTACCGGGAAGACCACCGATTCCTGCTTGATTCGATCATCCCGCGGGCCGGCCGGACCGAGGCCAATTTCGACCTGGTGATCGCCTCGCAGCCCTACCGGGCCAAATCCTCTGTGAATTTCCGCGCCAAGCGGATCATTGCACCGCTGGCCCGGGCGCTGCGGGCCGGGGGCCGTCTGATCGGAATTCACTCCCACGGCCGGGATCCGGGCCTCGAAATCATCCAGGCGGTGTGGCCCGGAGAAAATCCTTTCGCTGTGAGCCGTCATGAGCTATTGCGCGCGGTGAAATATGAGCTGGGGTCGGCCGGGCGCGACCTTAACTTTAATGCCTACGCCGATAACCGTTCGATCTTTCGTTATGATATGGAAGCGCTGCCCAACGAGGTCACCGGCCAGATCGGAACTTCGACGGCTTTTGCGGCTTGGAACGCGGCGGTGTATGTCGCCCAGATCGAAGACGACCGGTTGACGGAAATGACTGATAACGGCCGAACCCTCGATGCCACCCGAGAGGTTCTGCGCAAGCATAATGGGCTCTGGTTTTACGACGAATCCTACGTCATTTCGCGCCGTCGCGACTGACATTCCGGGATACACAACACAGAAAGCCGCCGGGATTCGGCGGGAGCAAGAGGTTGGTTGATGCGCGCGTCCTATCTGTTCACCAGCGAATCGGTTTCCGAGGGCCACCCGGACAAGGTTTGCGACCGGATTTCCGACGAGATCGTCGATTTGTTTTTCCGGGAGGGTCCCAAGGCCGGGATCGACCCGTGGGCGATCCGCGCCGCCTGCGAAACGCTGGCCACCACCAACAAGGTCGTGATCGCCGGTGAAACCCGCGGACCCAAATCCGTTACCAACGACCAGATCGAGAGCGTCGTGCGCGCCGCGATCAAGGACATCGGTTACGAGCAGGAAGGCTTTCACTGGCAGAAGGCCGACATCGAAATCCTGCTGCACCCGCAATCCGCCGATATCGCGCAGGGCGTCGATGCGCTGCAGCCGGGTACCAACAAGGAAGAGGGCGCGGGCGACCAGGGCATCATGTTCGGCTACGCCACCAATGAAACGCCGGACCTGATGCCGGCGCCGCTGTTCTATGCCCACAAGATCCTGCGGCTGATCTCGGAGGCGCGTCACGCCGGCAAGGAGAAGGTGCTGGGTCCGGACTCCAAGAGCCAGGTCACCGTGCAGTATGAGAACGGCAGGCCGGTCGCCGTGCGTGAAATCGTGGTTTCGCATCAACACCTCGTCGAGGACATGACCTCGAACCAGGTGCGCGAGCGGGTCGAGCCCTATGTGCGCCAGGCGCTGCCGGAAGGCTGGATCAACGGCAAGACGGTCTGGCACATCAACCCGACCGGCAAATTCTACATCGGCGGTCCCGATGGCGACGCCGGCCTGACCGGCCGCAAGATCATCGTCGACACCTATGGCGGCGCGGCCCCGCATGGCGGCGGCGCGTTTTCCGGCAAGGACCCGACCAAGGTGGACCGTTCGGCGGCCTACGCCGCGCGCTATGTCGCCAAGAACATCGTCGCTGCCGGCTTCGCCGATCGCTGCACGCTGCAGCTGGCCTACGCGATCGGCGTGGCGCGGCCGCTGTCGATCTACATCGACACCCACGGCACCGGAAAAGTGCCGGAGGAAAAGCTTGAGGTCGCCGTGGCCGAGGCGATGGACCTGACGCCGCGCGGCATCCGCAAGCATCTCGATCTGAACAAGCCGATCTACGCGCGGACCTCGTCCTACGGTCATTTTGGCCGCACCCCGGACAAGGACGGCGGATTCAGCTGGGAAAAAACCGACCTGATCGACGCGCTGAAACGCGCGGTCTAATTTCGCCGTCATTCCGGGCTGCGCCGCACGGCGCAGACCCGGAATCTCGAACTTCTGGATTCCGGGTTCGCTCGTTTCACTCGCGCCCCGGAATGACACCGTTGGACATAGGAACCTCACATGACCGCCGCCGCCAAGAAGCCCGCCTTTACCGACTACATCGTCAAGGATATTTCGCTCGCTGAATTCGGCCGCAAGGAAATCTCGCTGGCCGAAACCGAAATGCCGGGCCTGATGGCCACGCGCGAGGAGTACGGTCCGAAGCAGCCCTTGAAGGGCGCCCGCATCGCCGGCTCGCTGCACATGACGATCCAGACCGCGGTCCTGATCGAGACGCTGGCCGCGCTTGGCGCCGACATCCGCTGGGTCTCGTGCAACATCTATTCGACCCAGGACCACGCCGCCGCGGCGATCGCGGCCGCCGGCATTCCGGTGTTCGCGGTGAAGGGCGAGACGCTCGCCGAATACTGGGACTACACCGCAAAACTGTTCGACTGGCACGGCGGCGGCACGCCCAACATGATCCTCGATGACGGCGGCGACGCCACCATGCTGGTGCATCACGGCCTGCGCGCCGAGCAGGGCGATGTCAAATTCCTCGACCAGCCCGGTTCGGAGGAGGAAGAGGTGTTCTTCGCGCTGATCAAGCGGCTGCTCAAGGAAAAGCCGAAGGGCTACTTCGCCGAGATCGCCAAAAACATCAAGGGCGTCTCCGAAGAGACCACCACCGGCGTGCACCGGCTCTACCAGATGGAAAAGGAAGGCAAGCTGCTGTTCCCCGCCATCAACGTCAACGACAGCGTCACCAAATCGAAGTTCGACAACCTCTATGGCTGCCGCGAGTCGCTGGTCGACGGCATCCGCCGCGGCACCGACGTGATGATGTCCGGCAAGGTCGCGATGGTCGCGGGCTTCGGCGACGTCGGCAAGGGCTCGGCCGCCTCGCTGCGCCAGGCCGGCTGCCGCGTCATGGTCTCCGAGGTCGATCCGATCTGCGCGCTGCAGGCGGCGATGG
>LNFM01000299.1_pt1 | contig 127668 bp, 124 predicted proteins | sample 596031 | NCBI WGS metagenome assembly LNFM01 (sample SAMN04254537, study PRJNA301005) | activated carbon metagenome | isolation source: dual media filters at the Ann Arbor, Michigan drinking water treatment plant | place: USA: Ann Arbor | reverse complement strand
AAAAAGACGTGTGATCTACTTAATGGTCAGTACGTGGGCCTTTCCACATCAGCCGGATTTTCAATCAATCCTTTTGATATTGGCGAAACTCTTATTCCTTCAGATGAAAAAATCAAGTTTCTGGTGGCTCTTGTTGAGGTTCTTACAAAAGAAGACGGAGAAGCCCGGCTTGGGCGTCTTGAGCGATCAGAAATCGAGATTTCGATCCAGGAAGTTTTTCAAACGCATAAAAAACCAAGGCTCTCAAACTTAAGAGAAATTTTACTTAAAAATCCTAACCCTGAAGTCAGTCGCATTGGAAAAATTTTGTCTCCGTGGGTGGGAGATTCTCCATTTGGAAAAATCATTGATCGGGACACCACAATTTCACTTGATAAACGACTTGTTTGCTTTGACTTAAAAAATTTGGAGTCCACCCCTGACCTTCAAGCAGCATGTTTACTGATTATTACAGATCTTGTTTGGCGTGAGGTTCAAAAAGACAGATCCGAAATGAAATTCCTAGTTTTTGATGAATCTTGGCGACTTTTAGAAAGTGATGCCGGAAGTTCGTTCATAGGTGAAGTCTATCGTACGTTCAGGAAATATTACGCGAGTGCCATTGCGATTTCTCAAAACATTGATGACTTCGCAAAAAGCAAAGCCGCAGCCGCTATTATGCCCAATGCCTCTATCAAATGGATTCTAAGACAAAAAGGCGCTGACCGAGAAAGGCTAAAATCGGTTCTTCACCTCAATGACCGCGAAGTTCAACTGATTGATTCATTAAGCCAAGTTAAAGGCAAGTATTCGGAAAGTTTTCTTATGTGCGAAGACGATAAAGGGATTGTTTCCATTGAGGCCACGCCCTTGGAGTATTGGCTTGCCACTACAGACCCAAAAGACTTTTCACTTATGAATCAAGTTGAAACCTCTACGGGTTTAAAAGGCGAACTATTGCTAAGGCACTTGGCAGACAAATTCCCAAAGGGAGTTGAAAGAATATGAAAAAGCGACTGATCTGTATTATTTTATCTATCACTATTGGAAGCACAAACATCGCTCGGGCAGATCTCTTTGGCGGAGACGTGGCCGTATTGGTGCAAATCCTAGCACAGTCCATTCAACAACTAGCACAGCTAAAAGCCATTCTCCAAAACGGCAGTGATACTTTGGGTCTTCTTCGTGACATCAATCGAGGAATTAATGATTCGCTCAATTTGATCCGAACAGTTAGTCCCTATGTTAGTCCTGGAGTTTACGGAGATTTAAAAAAGGTCGAAGATGTTTTAAGAAAATTTTCTGACATTTACGGTATTGTCGTGGATTCGCCAGACGCGAAGGCCCAGTCAAGTGTGGATCAATCAGTTGCAGAAGCTGTGGCGCTAAATAGCACCATTTACGATTATACTAAGCAGATTGATCAAATTGGTGAAGACATCAAATCATTTTCACACTCAGTTTCCCCAGGGGGAGCGCAAAAACTGACAGCTCAGTCTTTAGGAGTAGTCATTCACGTTCTAACACAAAGTCTTCGCGCACAAGGAACACTTTTAAAACTCCAAGCTCAAAGTGTCGCACTCACTAATAAGCATGAAAAAGATTCTTCGGCTCAGTATTTATCAGCCGCCGGGACTCTCACAAAAGTCATGCAGTCAAATGAATCACAATTTCAAAGGCCGAGGTTTTAAATGATGGATATGACATGGTTGGCAAGTGAAGCCCAGAAACTTCATGCCATTTTTCAAAATGCGTATTTCGGTATTATGACTGTCTTGTTATTAATTGCTGTTGTTCTGGATTTTTTTAAAATTCCTATGGGAAATACTCCAGGCATTTCAACACTGCTTGGACGCTGCCTAATTGCGACACTTTTATTAATTGCACTTCCTGAGATCATGAATGCCATTGCCACGATCACGGATGCAGTTGCTCATGAAATTGGAGATCTGAACAATTTTAAGCTCGTCTTATCCAGAATGGGAGACAAACTTAAAACTCTTTCATGGTCATGGACATCAGTTAAAAACATGGTGATTTTGGTGATCTCGTTTCTTTCGTTTTTTGCCTTATATATTACTGTGTATTTTTCCGATGCCGCATTTCTTTACGCCTGGACTTTAATTTATGTGTTTTCACCCATCATTCTAGCCTTGTATGTACTTCCTGTAACCGCAGGAGCCACAACAGCGATGTTTAGATCTATGATTGAGGTGAGCCTCTGGAAAGTGGTTTGGGCCTCAATGTCAGCTCTTTTATGGAGTACGGCTCTTTCAGACATCAATAATCCTGAATATCATGTCGATTTTTTAACGGCCATTGTTTTAAACCTCATGCTGACCCTGTCAGTTTTAATGACTCCGATATTAGTCAGGGGACTTTTTAGCACAGGGATTTCAAGCGTGGCTTCAAATTTACAAGGCATGTTGATGGCTGCGGCGGCCCTGACTCCAACAACAGTTTTGGGAAATGTCAAATCTGCTGTCGCCCCTGCAAGTTTACCGTCTTTTGGAAATTCATCGAACCGTAATAAGAATTTCAACAGTGAGGCGGAATATTACCAGTCACAGAACCGAAGAAATAAGGCTCAGTTCAAAAAAGATAGGACGTAAATAATGAAATCGTTCCAACAAAATGCCCTTAATATGATTCAAAAAAGCTCTTTGCAGATTGCTCTGACAATCATGTCTGTAACAGCTTCAGCCCTTGGCATCATGAACGTTTTTTCAAGCATGAAAGATCCCCTGATCATTGAAAGAGGATGCGACTCAAAAATTGCAGAAATCCAAAGCTCCAGTCAAACCAAAGAAGAAATTGAGAATTTTATTAAAATAGCACTCTCCTCAAGATTCGACTCTGATCTTAAAAATGACCCAGCTCTCTATTTAATGGAGAACCTTCAGATTGTTCGAAATAAAGAGCAAGTAGAACTTAAAAATAAAGGTATTGATCAGCGTGTTATCGTGAGATCAATAAAATTTGATCAGAGTAAATACATTGTGGAAGCAGATCGACTTATCAGTATTGGAAAAATCAGAACTGCGGTCCCTCTTGATTTGATCGTGGATATTTCCAGCAAAGTGAGATCAGTCTCAAATCCTTACGGCCTCATTTTAACCTATGTGGACCAAATAAAGGATGAGCAAAATGGTAAGTAGACAATATTTCTTGCTATTCATATTTTTGGTGCAAATTTGTGCTGATGCCAAGACGAAGCAAAAGCCCAAACAAAAAATCATTCCTTGCGATGAGATCAAATCTCAGCTCGTGACGATCCCTTATGGACGAGTGACGGCCTTAAACTTTCCAGCCAGTCCCAAAGAAGTAATCCCAGGTGAGGCGGGTTTTGATTTTAAAACGATTCGAAGCGACCTCGTGATTAAAGCACTTAGACCTGGAGCCAAAACTAATTTATTGGTTTATCTGGAAGGACGGCGGTGCTCCTTTCATTTAGCCAGCGGCGCTCAAGGAGATGAAATCATTTTAGTTCGAGACCCCAAGGAAAAAACTTTTGAGGTGAAATTTCATGACAAATAATACACTCAACCCTCGAATCGTCAGTGAAAAGTTTCTTCCAAAGCCTTTTGGAAAAAGATTTTTTGATCGATGTATCCAAACGAAAAAGCATAAAAAGAAAGTCGTGCTTGGGATTTCGATTTCCTTGCTAACAGTGATGCTGATGGTGCTGTGGAAGAAATTGCCAAGGAATTTCATTTCAGCCTATCAGGTCAGTGAAATTACCTTAAGTTTAAAGAAACTAACAGGAAAAGTTGTTTTGGTTCCGCCTTTGGTTTTAAAAATTAAAATTGAGTCATCTCCTTATACAAATGGAACCTATAAGGCCTCAAAAATTAACGTGGTGAGTTTTGTTGGCTCTGGTAGCATTCCTCCTGGTGCTGAAGCTCACGCCATTCTTCTAAGTGGCGCTACAAATGGCATGATCAAGGCCCAACTAACTGAAGCCTTGAAAGTTGACGGCGTAAGCCTTCTTGACTCCGGAACATTACTCATTGGCGAAGGACAATCTTCTGATGAAAGGCTCTTTATCAGATTTAGCAAAGCCGTTTTTAAAAACGGTAAATTCATTAGAGTTTCGGCCCAAGGTTATGATTTAAGCGACAAGATCCTCGGGCTTAAAGGTTCACGAGTTGGCGATTACACCATGAAACTTGCTGCAAGTTCCGGCCTTTATTTTCTATCCGGTCTCGCCTCAGGAATGAAGACCGAGGAAATGCCACTTCCAGGCCAAGTCAAACGTCCACAAGAAAGCGATGCGGCCCTTCAAGGTTTGTCTACAGCGGCTAGCGAACAGGCGAAGCAGTATTTAGAGCAAATGAAAAATAAAGGTCCCGTCATCGAAGTTAAATCAGGCTCAAGTTTTATTGTGACATTTGATGGAGGTGAACAGTGAGCATTGAAACCAAATCAAATCAGAATTGGCTTATGGATAGGCTTCTCTTAACGGCGCAGTTCTTGGGCCGAGTGATTTATGAACCCTTCCGCGCAGCCTGGAGCGGAGACCCGGAAGTTATTTGGAAGTTTGCTGCTACATGCTTGATGTTTGTGATCTTTATCTTAGGCTTCGACGGAAAAATCTTATTCTATTTTGACAAAGGAAATCTCTATAATCATAAGCTCTATTCAGTTCTGCAATTTCTAATTGCAACGTCTCCAATTCTGTATCATGGAATTTTCCACGCGACTCTTCGAACTATCTTTATTTTTGAGTTACGGAAATCATTTGATAGATCCGGTTTGCAAAATGCCCTCAAAGAGTATCCAAGCTTTATCAGTCTTGAATCCAAGGATAGTGAATCACTGAAACTGCGACTGACTAATAATGGCATGAGCACTAGCGACTGGAAGTCAAAAAAAGAGCGCATTGAGGCCAACTTGCAAGTCTATATCGACAATATTGAAATGGTTCAGGATAAAGGAATTATTGAGATCACATTTTCATCAACCCCCATGCCACAACATTTACCTTTTGATCATGCTGATCGCTACCATGGATATAGATTCTTGGTCGGAAAAAATAGAACCACGTATTTTGAAATTGATTTCACCAAAGATCCTCATTTACTTGTTGCTGGGGAATCAGGCGGCGGAAAAAGTTACTTTACCCGGCAAATGGTGACGACTCTTAAATACAATCATCCCGAGACTGTGGTTAAGCTCTTCGATTTGAAAGAAATGGGAGACTACAACTGCTTTGCAAGCGTGGAACGCTTAGAGCTTCAGTTAGGACCCGAAAGTGCTCCGAGTATTTTAACAGGAGTTGTGACGGAAATTCAAAATCGCGCAGAACTGTTAAGGCAGCATGGTTTTGAAGACTTAAAGTCTTACCATCAAAGTAAAAAATTTGGCGAAATGACGAAAGAACAAAAACTCCAAGACCCTTGTGGTCACAGGATCTTTGTCGTTGTGGATGAATTCGCAGAGCTTGTACTTTCTGGTGGCGCTCTTAGCCAAGAAGAAGTCAAAACTTCAAGAGAAGCGCTGTCGAAAATTTCTCGCCTTGGAAGATCTTGCGGCATTCATCTAGTGCTCACAACCCAAAGGCCCGACCGTTCAATCGTGGATGCTCAGGTGAAATCCAATATGATTTCGACTGTTTGCTTTAGGATCAATGATATTGGCGGAAGCCTTGCAGTCCTTGGATCAAAAGCTGCGTGTGAATTACCACAGATTAAGGGTCGAAGTATTTTTAAAAAAGGTGCAGACGAATATGAAGTTCAAACTCCTTATCTGTCAGAAGAAGGTGTTAGAAAACTCATGGAGCCTCAAATGAAATCGGAGAAGACCAATGGTCCAACCATTAACGTTTGAATTAAAAGGTCACAGAAAAGCTGTTACAATATCTGACCGAGATCACCAGATGATTGAATTCTTGTGGCGTCATAGAGCTGCAACTTTTCGAACTCTACATACTTTATTTTATAAAAACATTAAAATGAGAACCTGTTACACCAGACTCGATAAGCTCAGACGGCAGGGATTTATTCTCACGCGCGGAATTGATGGCAGTCAAAATAGATATTGGGGTCTTGATCGGCGTGGAATGGCTTACTTGGTTCAGACGAATGGCGAAATTTTTAAAACAATGGGTTTTGTGCCTCAAAGCTTAAACCACGACCATCTAGTTTCAAGTATTCTACTTGGTGATTGGTTTATGAAACTTCCTAGAGGCGTGACCCTTATTACTGAGCAAGAGTTGTTGTCACTGGATCTCTCGGGTGTTGCGCCAGGACTTCAAAATGATAAAGGCCGAAGGCCCGATGGTTTGTGGCGCTTTGAAATTGGTCCAGAAAAAAGGTTTGTGGCTTTGGAAGTAGAGCTTCACGCCAAAAATGATGGTGACTATGTCGAGATTATCAAGTCTTATGACAACCACTACGGAATTCAAAAAATTATTTGGGTCGTTGAAGGTCCCAATTTAATTAAACGAATCTTTAGCTTGGTGCATGCGCACTCAACACTTAAGCCTCATGACCATTTATTCCTGCTCGCAAGTGAAGTTAAAAAAGAACTTTGGCAGGCTAAATTTAAAAATGACCAGCTTCGAGAAGTGACTTTAGCAAAATATTTGTCAGGATTTCTCACTCATCCTGAAACAGCCCCCACGAGTTCCCTCAGTAATACCCTCACGAGTTCGGGCAAAATTCATCAGGAGTGTTACCCAAAAAATGTATTGCTGAATTTTGCTAGTTGCTTCGTAAAATCAGTCACTTATCAAAAAATACCGAAGGTCCCAAAAACCTAATTCTATACCCCCTCAAGTTTCACTAGCCCCTTACTCAATCAGCCTCTCTCTTCTTCAGTCTCTTACTCCTACATGTTTTACGGAGACGAAAAAATGAATTTAAAAATTAAATATGTTTTGATGTCGATGATTTACTTTACGACGGCTTGCTCAAGTATTCCAAAAGGTACCTTGCTCGGTGCCACTGTTGGCCTGGGAGTTGGCGGTGCGGTCGCAAATAACCAAGAGAACAATTCGCAAAAGAATTCCACACTCGCCGCTGGCGTATTGATTGGCGGAGCCATTGGATATTTTCTAAGCAATGAGAAAATTAAAAAGGAACGAGAACTTAAAACCGGCCCGAATCAAAAAGACTTCGCACCGAAACTAAATCGCCCAGAAGTTAGAAGGGTTTGGGTGCCTGACCAAATCTCAGGTGACGAATTTATTTCAGGCCATTGGAAGTATCTCATCGAGCGTCCTGCCGTTTGGTCAAAGGAGGATTAACATGAATGATCAAAATGATGCGCAAAACACAGAAAATAAAAAGGACAAGAAAACATACAAAACCTTAGAGCGTGTGACAATTGAAGAGGATCTTAAAGAAAAGTTGAATTCATTGACTGCGACGGCCAACAAATCTCTTCAGGGGATTACTGAAGTCAGCAAAAGTGATGTGGTAAATCTAATCTTAAAGCTTCACGATAATGGGCTTTCCAAGCTTGAAACAGATGAGCTTCGAAAGACGCACTTTGATGTGCTGAAATGCCTGACTTGGCTTCAGAATCAGGCCAGAGCTGCCAAAGACAACGGGAATGAGGTTTCGCTTAAAGACTTATTTGCGAAAAGCAGCGAATTCATGGCTGAATTAACAGGTCCTACAGTTCAGAAAATTCGAAAACCACGAAAGCGCAAAAATTCAGAAAGTAGCGAGGATCTTGAGTCTCCCCATTCGGAAGAAAAAGACAGTACATCAGAGTAAAGCCAGACTCTCAAGTCTAAGCCCCGTTTCTTAAAGACTCGTTTCGCAAATTTTTCTTATCGAGGATTTTGGCTAATGGCGAAACGAAAAAAATGGTCTGTCCAAAGAACTATCTTGATGCCGAAAGTTATCAGGGATTCTGAATTTTCAGAAATACTTGCGGACTTAGGCCAACTTATATATGATGAACTCAGTAGTCAGCCAGGCTCTAATAAATCAATAGATTCTTCCGTCGCAACCATTTCCGTTGTTAGTCGCGCATCTAGCCACAACGAGAAAGAGAGTTGCAAATGACTAGCAAAGTCGCCTTTTACTTACGGTCTGCTACGGAGAGCCTAAGCGATATCCAAAAACAACAACGAAGTTTACTGAAAAATCTTGAGAGATTCGGTCTCGCGGATTCCCGCATCAGCATCTATTGTGACGTTAAGCAATCTGGAATGAACTGTGGGCCAGAGTTTTTACGATTAAAAAATGACATTCTAGTTGGGAATATAAATGTCGTCTGTGTTGCAAGAATGAACAGAATTTCTAGATCCATGAAAGGTCTATCAAACTTTTTAAATCTGGCGAGAGATTCGAAGTTTAGGTTTATCAGTCCTCACGAAAATATAGATTCAAATTTCTGGAATCTGAATCCAAGTGAGGTGAAAAATGAAAACCTCTAAAGCACGCCGAATTTCGTTTTATATAAGAGTTTCAACAGAAGAGCAGGCTTCAAATCCTGAAGGGAGTATTAAAAATCAGGAAGAGCGACTTCGCATGGCTGTGAAACTTAAAAATATGGAAGGCCATTTTGGTGACATCGTGGCGGTTTACATTGATCGTGCAAAATCCGGAAAAGACACCAATCGTCCAGAGCTTCAAAAACTTTTGATGGCGATCAGGAAGCGTGAAACGGATCTTGTGATGGTGAGTGAACTTTCTAGGATATCCAGATCAATTAAAGATTTTTCCGACATCTGGCAGATGATGAAAGATAACGGTTGTGGCTTTCAATCCTTAAGGGAAAATTTTGATACGACAACTGCGGCTGGCGAGATGGTACTTTTTACGGTTGCAAATATCGCGCAATTTGAAAGACGCCAAATTTCAGAGAGGGTTTCTGCAAACTTTAATGTCAGAGCCCAGCGCGGGCTTTTTAATGGTGGCGCTATTCCATTTGGCTACAAACGAATTCAAGATAAACCTGGCTATTTAGTAATAGATGAAGAATGGGCACCCTCAGTCCATGCAGCATTTAAAGCTATTATTCGAGAGGGAACTCTTGCAAGCGCGGCCTCGTGGCTTAATCAGCAACATTTTAGAGTAAAGCCTGCGCGTGAAGGCGGTGGCCTTAGAACACGCATGGGCTTTTACACCGTAAGAAATCTGGGTGAAATCATCAGGTCAAAATTTTATATTGGAGTTAAATCCTACACCCAAAATGGAGAGCGTAAGGAAACGCAAGCCGTGTGGCCTGCTCTCATTGACCGAGAAACTTTTGACCGGGCAAATGAAATTTTAAATAAGAATCATAGGAGGCACAAAGAGTTTATGGAAGACAGATATCCTTATCAATTATCAGGACTCGTATTTTGTAAAAAGTGTGGCGACCGAATGGTAGGAAAATCAGCCCATGGGGCAACTTGCAAAGTTGGATATTATGAACACGCCTCAAACACAGTTCCGGGTGCACATGTTCCGGGGCTACAAAGAACTTGCTTCCCGATCAGGGTACAAGCCAAACTTTTAGAGCCTGCCCTTTGGAACGAAATCATGAATCTTTTTAATGAAGAAAAATTCGCCCAAGAGCTTTTAAATTCTGCAAAAAGAGCACACCAGCATAATCCAGGGTCAAAAGAGGCAGAAAAATATAACCATATTGTTTTCAATGTGGATCGCCAGCTTGAAGTTTTGGCCGAGAGACTTTCATCGCTGCCGCAAAGTATTTCTCCCACACCCGTTTACAAGCAGATGGAAAAATTAGAAGAAAAGAAAAAAGAAGCTCAAGGCAAATTAACGAAAATGCAATCAGAGGGTTTTATAAAAGATGAGCCTTGCGAATTGCAGGATTTTCAAAGATTTCTAAAAGCTGTCAGTGAAATTTTAAAGCGTGATGATAATTTGAAAATCAGGCAGAAGGTCATCAGATTTCTCGTTCATAAAATCAACATCATTCCTGATGGTTTTGAAGTTCATTTCAAGGTGGGCGAATCCTATGTGAAAGTATTTTTGATCAAGCATGATCAAAGTGTAAGTCAGAATAAAAAAGCTCAAGCAGTATCAGAAGCATTTAGATTGGATTTAGATAAAAAAAATGCGTTACCTGATTCTGAGTCAGGTAACGCATCGCAATTTTTAGGGCATTTTAGTTCGAATACTTGTCAAAGTGGTGCTTCGGGCCGGACTTGAACCGGCACGCCCCTTTCGGAAGCCCAGGATTTTAAGTCCTGTGCGTCTACCGGTTTCGCCACCGAAGCATTCTAAGATCCTCGGTACTCTATTCAATTCCCACGGATGACACAAGTGAACCTATCAGCGGACATGCCTAATTTTTGAGCCTATAGCTTACAATCCACTCTTTCTGCGTACTTTTTGGCAGAGCTCATCTTCTTCAAGACTCATCAAGAACGACTTTTTGAACGACGGATTCATATCGCCGTAAGCATTCACTTGTTCCTTCAATCGACGAGACAAACCATCTTCACAATTGAGCGGCGCAAGATTTTCTAGAACAGACCCGACAAAAAGCTGGTCTTCCGAATTTCGGTTCGCCTCTAAATAGCGGAAAAAATCCTCAGAAAAAGACGTCTTCATTTCACTCTGCTCCCTGGGGAACAGTGAGTACAAGACAGCTTGTGACTCCTCAAGCGACTGCTTTTTTTCAGGGGCCTTCACCATGAATTCACTCACCCATTTTTTCTTAAGATCAATTTCAGGAGCAACAACTTCGGTCGAGAGCGAATTCTTTAAACCACGATCCGACTGATCTTTTTGTTTCATCTGTGCGAAAACAATATCCGACTTCGGGTGACTGTAGCGCCGAAGTGACGTGGCAATCGACCACGAACGATCAACATCGAGAGGAAACTTTTTTGAAACTTTACCCGCTGTGTACCACCGGTACATTTGATCCATCGCTTTTGGCGTTTCAGCCATCCGAAGAAAGGCTTGAAACCAAATTTTTTCTTCATCTGAACCCGAGCTCGAACTCTCAAGTCGCTTTAAGAAATCCGCCTCCATCGAGCTAACGAACGTCGCTAAATCCTTTTTCGACTCAGGCGCGGTCGGCCAGTAACTCACGACATTGCCACCGTACCCCGTCATAGTTCTTAAAACTTGCTGCAAAATAACTTCGTCGGTTTCAGTGGGAAAGTTCTTAGAAAGAACTGCGACGTAATCTTTTAGCGGCAAATCAACATCTCGCACCATTCTCCAAAGATCATTCCACACCATCGACCGCGTCGAGAGATCGGCGATCGTGGACAAGTTTGAAGATATGTAGCTGAGGCTGACAGGATCAATATTCACCGACACGTAACCGTGATCATCGTGGTTTGGGTAAACAAACTGCGGGCAATTCCAATCGCCGCGTAAGGTCGCTGTTTGCACCGAATTCGCGTCTGACTTCTGAAAATCAACTCGAATTTTATCGCTAAGGATCGTCTTCTTATTTTCAGCTTTGTAAAGTCCGACTTCCACTGATTGAGGCCGACTCAATCGGCCCTCGGTCGTACGCAGCTCCACGTCGATGGATTTTAGCCGATCCGCCTCACAACGCCATGACGCTGTCACTCGGTCGGTTCCTGACTGCCGGAGCCATCGATCCGACCAAACGGTCAGATCCTTTTTGGTGTGGGCTTGAAGAGATCCAATGAAATTTTCAAGCGTGGTGTTTTTGAAAGCATAAGTTTTAAAGTAGTCTCTTATGCCTCGTTGGAATTCCTCAGGCGTCATGTAGAAGTTCAGCTGTTTTAAAACGGCCGCACCTTTATTGTATGTGATTCCGTCAAATATAGTCTCTGCCTCTTTGACCGAATCAATTGTCGCTTCAATTGGATGTGTCGTCCCCATAGCGTCTTCAACGTAGGCGTAGCGTTTTATCCCTGCTCCGAAAGACTGCCATGACTCTTTAAACTCACTCGCTTCAGCCTGACCAAGAAAAGCCATATAAGTCGCAAAACTCTCGTTCAGCCACAGCCCGTTCCACCAGCTCATGGTCACAAGGTCGCCAAACCACATATGCGCAATTTCGTGAAACACGACATTGGAGAGGCCCCGACGCTGCGCTCGTGTCATTGGCGACCTAGGAATAAACCACTCTGAATAAGTGACGGCCGCGACGTTCTCCATACCGCCAGAGTTAAACTCTGGAACAACGAGCTGATCGAGTTTCGAGAACGGATACTTAACTTCAAAATAGTTTTCAAAAAATCCAAGCGACTGTTTCGTCGCCGTGAAAAAATCTTTTCTGGGAAAATACGACTTTAAAGATTCGCGAACGTAGAATCGAAGCGGAAGGCGACTTCCGTCTTTACGTTGGTGCACGTCGGTGAAAAGCGCATAGGGCCCGGCGTGAAGTGAAAACAGATAGGTGGAAATAGCGAGCGTCGGCTCAAAAGTCCAAGTGCGATCTGAACCCGCAATCTTTTTTGACAACTCTTTTCCGCCTGTGACGACGACCCATTCCTTGGGAGCGACTGCGGTAAGGGTTAAGACCGACCGCAAGTCAGGCTGGTCAAAACAGGGAAGAAACCGATTGGCTTCAAAAGTTTCAAACTGAGAGTAAAGATAAACGCGGTTATCAACGGGGTCTCTAAAACGGTGAAGACCCTGCCCTGTGCGCGCATATTTCTGGATGTATGAAAATTTAATTTCATTCTCTCCGACCCGAAGACCGGATTTGGGGAGATCGATCCAATATTTTTTCTTAGCCGTAAGAATAACATCCTTCGTCTGCGGAACAGAATTGAGGACAAGCTCACTCAGTTCGCCTTCATGGAAGTCCACTCGGAGGTCACTCTCAGTATCTTTCAATTTAAAACGAAGAGTAAGAACGCCCGAAAAGTTAGCATCAAGGTCTTTTGAAAGTGCCGACCTTAGGTCGACGTTGAGATCGTACCGGACATCGCTAAGCCGCTCTTTTCTTGCTTTCGCCTGGCTCAGAAAAAGGTTCGACGACGGCTCGCTCGCCTTTGAAGCGTCGGTGCCAGATTCGGTTTTTGTCACCGACGAACAACCAATGAAGACCCCAAAGAAAACGGATGAGAGCGCAATGACTAAAAAACTAATAATCAAATTGAAACCGCTTTTAAACATCATGGCGCTAGTTCCCAACGAGTCATGTGCTCTGTCAATCGCAGCACTCGGCACTCTGCGACACACCTGTGACGTGGGCCGAATAATCAAGTTAAAGTGGGAAGAATGGAGCCAACGAAGCCAGATCATCAACCGTCCCATGCCCCGATCGCCCAGATATTCTTATATACGTTAGCCTTTTTGGCCCTGGCGGCGATCACAAAGATCCTCGATGGAGCCTTTCAACAAGTCATCGAGCAATACGGTGAAAGCTCCAATGACCGCGGCATCATTCATCTGATTTTTTTTGGATCCGTCTCTTTGGTGTGGATTCTGATTTCGTCCGTTCTGAACCTTTTTTTGACGGCCAAAGCTTTCGGCTTTCGATCCAACTTAAGGCTCCGCGATTTCGAACTTCTTTGCATTGAAACTCTGCGGGCGATGGCGGCGGCTTCGATTCGACTTCCTCTTTTTATTGTCCCAGCCGTCTATGAATGGCTAAGGCTCATGCCCGTTCCGTATGTCGTACTGTTTCACAAGGGCTACCAGACCGGCGACGTCGACGCGCTTATTGCCTCCCGCTCATTTTTTCGAGCCTATCCCGCCCGAGTCATAGGTCTAACAAGCGTAGCCCTGTTGTTTTCCGCAGGACTAACCCTTTTTGATTTGAGCGATGGGCTGGCGATCCCAATGATTGCCCTAGGACAGTTCGCGTCCAACTGGTTGTTGCTCAAGATTTATCTTCGTTCGTTTACTCAGTTGACCGCTCCGCCAAATTCAATGTCGAATAGCATATGAGCGATTCGCGGGCTCTTGGATTTTTTGACTCTGGGCTTGGCGGACTCACCGTTCTTCGCGCCGTACACGCCAAATTTCCTGAAGAGAATCTTGTGTACCTCGGCGACACGGCTCGTCTTCCGTACGGGACCAAAAGCCCAGAGACAATCCGGCGTTATGCAGATCAGTGTGTCGAAAACCTCATTTCACGAAATGTGAAGGCGGTCGTTGTCGCATGCAATTCTGCCTCGACGGTTTTGCTGGGAGACGCATCAAAGAAGTACCCAGTTCCCGTTTACAATGTCATTGAGCCAGGTGCCGAAGCCGCCTTGGCAAGTTCAACATCAAAACGCATTGGTGTTCTTGGAACTCGCGCGACTGTGAATTCCAACGCCTATCCCAATGCCATCCAAGCTCTTGATCCGAAGGCTATCGTCTATCAAAACGCAGCTCCTTTACTTGTTCCGCTGGTTGAAGAAGGGTGGGAATTGGATCCGCTAACGAACCTTATTATTTACCGCTATGTTGCGCCTCTCATGTCTCAGTCGATTGATACTTTAATTCTTGGCTGCACCCATTACCCCGTACTACGTGCCGGCATCGAGCGGGTCACGGGTTCTGGTATCTCGCTGGTCGATTCGGCGGAATTGATCGTTCGAAATCTCGAACGCGATTTCGCAAGCGGCAAACTTTCAAAGAGAGTTAGCCCAAAAAACGAACCCGAAAACGGCAAAATAGAACTCTTTGCCACCGACGCATCCCACGCAATGGACGTAACCGCTCGTCGACTTTTACAACAACCCAGCGCAGGACCATTTATGGCGTGTGATTTGTGACAACGTTTTTATTCGGCACCACAGCCAACGGACTTGCGATTCAAGGGTTTCGTCATTTTCCGAAGTCTGAATCTGATTCTAAATCCAGTTTGAAACACGTTTTAGTTCTGGGCGGAGTTCACGGAGACGAATCAGAGGGCGTTGTACTTTCTCACGCGCTTCTAAATAGCCTTCTTTCCGGAACTGTTTCTGGTTCTCTTTCTGGCGATTTGAAACTCAAAATCTCACTCATCCCTTCAATGAACCTTGATGGCGTCCTTGCGAAGACACGTGGAAATGCGAATGGCGTCGACCTCAATCGGAATCTTCCCACCAAAGATTGGTCTTCGGTTGCTACAACCCCCCGCTACCAGCCAGGTCCCCACGCATTGAGCGAACCGGAAAATAAATCGCTTGTCCGGTTTATCGACCAAGAGAAACCAGATTTTATTATCAGTCTTCACTCATGGAAACCGATGCTCAATATCAATGAAGTCCCCGGAAGTCAGATTTGCCAAAAAGTCGCGGAAGCGATCGCGGGGAAAACGGGCGACATCATCGAACCGACCATTGGCTATTCGACACCCGGCTGCCTCGGCACCTACGCAGGCTACGAACGCCAGATCCCGACTCTCACGTACGAAATTGAACGTGGCCTCGAACCAAAAGACGTAGTACGAAAACATCTGGACGCACTTATCTGTGGTCTTAAAATATTAGAAAATGAACGTTCCTAGGAGTAAATGTCGTGAGCCCTATTGACCAAAAATTTATCGCTCATGTTTTTGATACTCCCGATGCATTTCAGACACTGACGGAATCTGATCGCACTCGACTTCAGGTCGAAGTCGGAAAAACCATCGAGGCTCTGGATCGTGGCGAGCTCTCGGTGGTCGTAAAAAGTGGATCAGCTGATAAACCAGAGTTCACCGTTCAGACATTTACAAAAAAAGCGATTCTTCTCTATTTTCGACTTCAGAAAATGGAAGTCATCGAAAATGGACCGTTTCGGTTTGTCGATAAAATTCCGCTCAAAAAATGGAACGGCACTGAAGGCGTTCGTGTCGTTCCCCACGCGTTGGTTCGTGAAGGTGCTTTCATCGAGTCGGGCGCCATTCTCATGCCGTCGTACGTGAACATTGGCGCCCGCGTTGGTTCGGGAACTATGGTCGATACTTGGGCCACCGTAGGTTCGTGCGCTTACATCGGAAAAAACGTTCACCTCTCAGGCGGTGTTGGTATCGGCGGAGTGCTGGAGCCCGTTCAGGCGTCGCCTGTGATCGTCGAAGACAATGTCTTCGTTGGATCACGTGCCATCTTGGTTGAAGGCGTCCACATTGAAGAAGGTGCAGTGATTGGTGCTGGAGTGACAATCACAGGGAGCACTAAAATTATCGACGTTACCGGAGCAAAACCTTTGGTAATGAAGGGCCGCGTACCGAAAAACTCCGTGGTAATTCCGGGAACGACTCAAAAAGAATTTCCCTCAGGAACCTTCGGAGTTCCCTGCGCGCTGATTATCGGTCAAAGGAAAGAATCGACAAATTTGAAAACGTCGCTCACAGACGCACTTCGGGATTTCGATATCGCGACATAAGGGCATCGGCCGGTTCAAGCTCCGTGATTCGTCGCGCGGGCACGTAGCTTGCGAGATACGCAAGTCCCAGCGCAAAGCCAACAACGCCTGAAACGAAGAGCAGATTCACTTTCGCAGGAATCGTTGTGTCGTAGTAGAATTCCGGTAAGATCGAAGTATCGACGGAGTCAATCAGCCAGCAAAATAGGACTCCCAAAATCGCTCCCGACAAAATCCCCACAGAACTCAGCAGTAAACCAAGTCGTGTGAACAAGTTCCTCGTGCGTCGCCTCGAAAGCCCAAGTCCCATCAGTAGACCGATTTCTTTTCTCTTTTGCGTGATTAGAATTAACAGCACGGTCACAATTGAAAAGCCGGCAATCAGCGTCGAGAGCGACAAAAATAGACCAATAGCGACAATTTCCAAACGAAGCGCGTGAAACAAAGCCGAATTGCGATCACCCCACGTTTGAACCAAAGCGCTTGAGAGCTTGGGATCAAGTTCGAGCACCTTCTTCTTCATCGCCTCAGCTTGGTCCGGATTCGGGAGCCAAGTTTCAACTTCATAACGCCGTGACGCCGAAGCGCCAAGTCCCGTCAAAGTTTGGCCTCTTGAATAAAGAAAAAGTTTGCTGTCGAGGTCGGCGACATTGGTTGCAATAAGTCTTTTCACAACCACCCGTTCAAATTTCGGTGCTTCTCCGGCCGGAAGTAAAAGTGCCTCCGGCGCAATCACTGTAATTCGGTCGCCTTCGAAGATACCTAAGCCCCGAGCAAGCTCAGTTCCCAACATCACTTCGCCGGGCTCCATCGACATCGAAAGATCTTCCGTCGCGGGAACCGAGTACGCGCCGGTTTTTTGCCCGGAACGATTCGCATCTTCGATGGCGCCAATCAGCCGCAGAACTGCGGGTCGATCAACACCCCTGGCTTCGGCTCCGGAAAAAACACCTTCGGATGTGCGAATGACGATATCTTGACGTTCAATCACATCAAGAAAACCTTTTTCTTTAGTGATCAATGAGAAGACCTGAGGACTTAGACCCAAGTTCGTGTCCAGCGGCCTGGTTTCAAGGCTAAACACAACGTGAGGCTCGGCCGCGAGAAGACGTTTTCGAATCGCTTCGTGAAAGCCATTCATGACGCTTAAGACGACGATCAAAGAGAAGACGCCGATCGAGACACTGACGATCGACAACCACGCAATCGTGCGCACTAAAGATCCCGCACGACGACTTAAAAGAAATTGTCGAAAAAACTCGAATTCCAGCATGTGGAAAAAGTATTGCCCCGTTAGGCGCCGATCGTCCAGCGCTTAAAGCGGCCCCAAAACCGTGCGCGCGACGAGCTTACGGAACCTAAACCAGCTTTCTTCGACTGATCCTCTGTCAAAGATGTAAGAATCACGGCCTTCATAGGCCCTGAAAACGCGCTGCAGTTATCAACAATAACTTTGGCGCGATAAAGCACCGAGGGACTAAGGGTCAGATCGAATTGAATCGTTTCTGCAATTTCAGTTGCACCCACGTTGATTTTTCCTGACTCACCCGTCAGCTCAATCTCTACGATGAACCCGGTCCGAAGACCCTCACTTCGGCTCCAGTCGACGATCTGTCCGCCCGAATTTAGCTGATAGCGATCAATCTCTTGCTCGCTATTGAGCCAAATCATCAAGTCGGCATCGCGGGGAGAAAAGTACCACCGTGCCATGTACTCAATGCCGTCGATGACGTGAACGTCGACAGCTTTTTCGGTCAGTGTTGCACCCTGTTCAACGAGATCAATCACGGCGTCGTCCCCGAATCTTTCTCTGAATCTTTCTGCGAGGCATTTTCCGAGGCTTTTTCTTCGGAGGCCGGAAGGCGCCGCTCGGCCTCTTCTTTTCGCACCTCTTCCACGGAGCTTCTTAAAAGAAACGACTTTTGAAGCGCTTTTAATGTCACAACTGTTTGATCAAGAGCTTCCAAAGCTCGCTCGCTCGCTTTTGGAATCTCGGGCGCAAGCTTCTGCATCATCGGTAACGTTTTCTGCACTTCATCCGTAAGAACGGCCATGTTCTTCGCAATTTTCGCCAAGTGCGAGAGCATTTCCGGCGACTCTTTGGCCACCTGCGGAAGCACACGATTGACTTCGTTTGTGATGGCGACAAGATTTCCAACAACCGTGACAAGCTGTTGATCGCGATTCACACCCTTTATAAGTGTGTTGGCTTCCTTCGTCAGCGACGATGCATTTCGAAGCAGAGGCGAAAGATCATCAAACATTTTAACCATCGCTTGAGATCTTTTGGGATCCAAAAACGATTCCGCCACAAACTTCAAATTCTCAGCCATCTTTCCCATGAGATCAAAGTATGGGCTTAATGTGCGCCCGCTCATGAGATCCATAATGTCTGTGGTAGGAAGAGACGGTACGTGAGCGAGTTCTCGAATCGGAGGCGAGTCTTTTGAACCCACAGAAATGTCGATAATTTTTTCGCCGATGATAAAGGGTCTTAGGACTCGGATGACGCTGTCATCTCGAACTTTATCAAAGTACTCGCGATTCATTTTGAATTTAACGAAGACTTCTGACTGGGAAACAAGTTCGATCTGAGTCACTTGACCAACACGAAGCCCTTGCATGGAAACAGTCGTGCCTTCGCGAAGTCCATCGGCGGTCGTCAGTGTCGTCTGCAGTTCAACTTTTGATTGAAAAACACCGCGCTGAATGGCAACAGCCAGAACCAGAGCTACACCCATTCCAAAAGCTGTCAGAACAAACAAACCCGCAAATCGTTCGAAACGATTGAACTTAATTTTCATGCTGCTAGTCCCCGCAACTCTGCTCGTCCGTTCTCAACCCAAAGTGAATTTGCGCCCAGACGTTTTGGCCAGATCTCATCTCGCGATGTAAAGCAAATGGTCTCGACTTCATTCTTCTCACGAAGATCTAAAATCAAAGACTCAAGTGTTCTTGTAGTCTCCGGATCCAATCCCGAGAAGGGATCGTCCATGACCAAAAAACTGGGACGCAAAAGGATGGGGCGCAAGATTGTTACAAGTTTTCGAAGTCCCCCAGAAACCATGGCGGGCCGTTGATTCAACTGATTCTGAAAACGAAACGTTTTTGCAATCTCCAAAACTTTCTGACTTAGCTCATCGATATCAGAAAGATTATGATACAGGTGCGGGAGCATTAAGTTTTCAGAGAGCGTGCGGTTTGAAAGTAGTCCGCCACTTTCAAAGGTGTAGCCAATCTCAAGACGCCAAGGCAAAAATTCTTCGAAACTCATTTCGCTCGCAACAGTATCATTAACTAAAATTCTTCCCGCCGTGGGTTCTACAAGAAACGAAAGCATTTTTAAGAGCGTCGATTGTCCTTGGCCTGAAGGTCCCGTCACGTGCGTGATGCCACCCACAGGAATCTGTAATGTGACACCGTCAAGAATGCACGAACCAGGCATGTAGCTAAAGCCCACGTCTCGAAGCTCGAACGACCGAATTCGGTAGCGACCCAGTTTTAGCTCGCTCATAGAATTCCCATCCTAACGAGCTGTTTAACGTAAAAGATGACCGACACAACGACATTAAAGGATGTGACGGCAATGATCGAATGCACCACGGCTTTTGTGGTCACCTGCGGCACTTCGTGAGAACTAAGCTTCACTGACAAACCTTGGTGACACGCCAAAGCGAAAATCATGAGGCCGGAGAATCCATTTTTCACAAAGAACAAAATGATATCTTCGATGACAAACGCATTGGCCAAAGACTCAAAGTAAAAAGAAAACGGAAGATCGTGGATCGCGCGACTGACAAAAAATCCGCCGACAAGAGAAATGGCGTTAAAGTAAAACGCCAGACATACCACACTGATCACTCCGCCAGCGACTCGCGGAAACACAATGTAAGACAATGGATTGATGCCCATCACTTCAAGGGCCTCGATCTCGCGGTGAACTCGCATATTGCCAATTTCACTCGCCACGGCGGCTCCGGACCGCGCGATGACAATGAGAGCTGTGATGAGTGGTCCCATCTCGCGAACAATCGTTATCACAAGAATGCTACCAAGCATCCCGGTTCCGCCGAAAAGCGAAAGCTGCGCTGAGGACTGAAGAATAGCAATTCCGCCAGCAGCTAGGGCGAGAACTGTAATCATCGGAAGAGCCTGCCAACCGGTGAAGTAGATCTGTGCCGAGACGACCGAGAAAACTTGTCGCAATCCGTATTTTTTGACGTGCGTGTGACCTTCGGTCGAACCGAAAATCGTCGCTCGAAAACTTAGATAAACTAAAAGTCCTAAGGACCCTAGGTATCTAAAAAATTCGAAAATTCTGGCGCCAACGGCGTCGGCTTGTTGAAGGAGAATCGTCATCTCATCACTCATCGCCGCCTTTGGCGTAGCGATTGAGTCTAGTAGGCCCAGAGTCCGTAAAACAGGGCCTTCATCGCTTCGGTCGCAATCTCCAGCGACTCCGCTTCTGATGGAACAGCAATAGCCCGACCCTCGACAGGCATCCGATCATCAAACTCGGCGCGAAAGGTCTTTAGGGCTCTGTGAAGATGAAAGCTCGACGTTATTAACAATAGATCGCGGCAACCCAAGGCTTCAACAACTGCCAGTGACTGTTGAGCGTTGCCGAAGGTCGTGCGAGATTTCCTTTCAAGAACAATGTCGGCTTCAGAAACGTCCTGGTAATAGGGCCAGTTGGGGAAAATATCTCGCCAGTCGGCCTGTGGATTCACGCCCGATACGATGAGCTTTCTGATCGCGTGCCGTGCCAGAAGATCCATCCCCTCTTTCACACGCCCCGATCCGCCCGTCAGCACCACAGCACAGTCCGCTCTTTGATCGCGCGTCCAAGCATCGATGGGAGTGCTTCGAATCTGATTAAATTCGGTGATAAATCTCACGCCCAGTGCGAGCACGACGGACGCGATAGAAAACGCCATCAAAAACTTTTGACGGCGCGAATAGACTCGAAATGTTTTTCCTAATCCGAGGGAGCCTAAGTCTGAAGGAAGCCCTTTATCGTCGATCGACATTAACGAGCCGCAAGGACTTCAATCTCGACCTTCACACCGCGCGGAAGGCCCTGCACTGCAACGGTCGAACGCGCAGGTTTCACAGGCCCCATGTGCTTTGAGTAGATTTCGTTCACGCCCTGAAAGTCCGCCATGTCGGTCAAAAAAATCGTCGTCTTAACGACGTTACTCAAGGTGAGATCCGCCGCCTGCAAGACAGCCTTGATGTTCGCCATCACTTGTTCTGCTTGTTCAGAAACAGAAGTCCCCACGATCTGACCTGAATCGGGATCAAGGGGAATCTGGCCTGAGCAAAACACAAAACCATTCACTTCGACGGCCTGTGAGTAAGGACCTATCGGAGCAGGAGCTGACTTTGATTCATGAATTCGAGAAACAGCCATTAATCGTACTCCGCGGCCGTGAAATCGACCTCCACCAAAGTTCCATCTGGTTCCGGTAAAAGATCAATTTCATCGCCGAAAATCAGCGCATTTCGGGCCGGATCAAAAATCCAACCCTTCTTAGGATCTTTTGGGATTGTCTGAGTTCCGAACGTCACTTGGATCGTGTCCGGCTGAGGCGGCCGAGAAAGATACAGCACACTTCCCACCCTTCGAGCCAAGTCGTCGCCAAGCTCACCAAGCTTCGTTCCGTAATCAGGATCACAAAGCCCCAGTACCTGCGTCTTAGCCAATGCGTAGAAAGCTTCGAGTTTGCGAGGTTCAGACTCACCCGAGCGCTCGCAGATATTGTCTGACGAAGGAATGTTAACGCCGTAAGTGATGATTTTTGTCGGATCGCCAGCTTTTAAGTTCAACAAGAAGCGATAAAAATCTGTCGCAGACCGACTCGATTGATCATCGGCGTCGGTCAAAAATATGACGGCCAGGTAAGCGTCGGGGCGGTAGAAACCTTTATTGACGCCACCAACAAGCGGCGGAGTTAATGCGGCTTCAACGGGAGTAAAAAACATCTCGGTTCCAGAGCCGTTGACCCCGGGCTGAAGATTTTGTTCAAGAATCGAAGCCCCATTGGGAGTCGTCTTCGTTACAAACTTCGTCAAACCCCAAAGCTCACCCTTCCAAGCAGATCCTGGTTGCGGATCCCAAGGCTTCGAATCCATGTTCGAAGTGACGACACCGATATGGAAATCGAGAATTTGATTTCCAAGAATCGCTTGAGTGAACTTTTGAACGTTTGTCGCCAAATTGTTTTGATGCTCACCCATCGAACCCGAGTCATCGATGACGAACAAAATGTCGACGGCACGGTTGAACGTTACTTTATTTCCGCCCGTGTCCTTGACCCGCTCGACCTTCAAGGTCTGACGAGGAACTTTTTTGGGGGATTCCTCGGCGCAACCAAATCCAAAGACAACCACAGATAGAACTGCCGACAAGACAGTCAGTCCCCGCACAGACGACCGCGTGAAGACTGTTTTCAGGATCGATTGATTCTTAGTCACGAGTAGCCCCCTCATATTAACGCTTGAGACTTGATGAAGAAGCCGCTGCCGAGCAACCCTTCTTCACATCCACTTTGTAATTCGCGTACTCATCAAACCAAGTTTCGCCCTCGGCCGGAAACCACACTTTGTCACGAGCTTGGCTGCCTGTTGTTCCAACTTTAACCGATGAAGCGCCTTGAGACGACGAAATCACTCGACCCGCCATCGAAATTTGCTGAAGAAGCTCGGCTTCGACGATGTGAAGTTTTTGAAGCATCGCTGTGATCTCTTCGACTTCTTCTGTCGCCAAAACCTTCACGCGTCCAAAAGTTGCCGATCGCGCTGCCTGCGTGCGGGTGTCGACAGCTTTCTTAAAGAATTCTAAGCGCGCCTGAAATCCAACCTGCGCCGTTCCACCCGCCAGCGACCGAGCATAAAGATCGCCGGCCAGTTTCGCTTCAGCTTCCAAAGTTTTCTCAGTCAAAACATTCTGAAGCAAAGTTGAATCGCGAGTCACGAAGCGCGGAAGCAAACTAGCGTCCGCTCCGAGATCAGTAAGTTTCGCTGGGCCCTGCTTTAAACGCGCCACAAGACGTGTGACCGCCGGAGTGTCTGCGCTCTCTGCAAGCTTCTTGAGTTCCGAGGCGCGCGGCTTAAATCTCTCGCGGAAATTGTTGAGAGTCGCTACGACCGATGGGTAGTCGCAAACTTTAATCTGCGCTAATGATCGTAAGAAGAATGGCTCAGGCCCGACTTGCGAAGTGAAGGCTGGCGCAACAAGCGTCTTCGTCAAGGCCATCGCATTTTGCGGCTCCCCTTTTCGAATCTGTGACCAAGCCATTTCCTCTTGTGCATCGAACCAGTAGTCCGACGTTTTCGGGACTCGCTCGTAATACTTGTAAGCCGCATCAAGGAAGCCGTTTTGAAACAAAAGTCGAGCGGCCGTCATCGTCATGAGATCTTCGCTCACGGGATTGTTCGGAGCTTTCATTAAAACCGCGAGGGCTTTACCTGCAACACCCGGATCCTCGCCCTGAGCCAATGCGATCACAAGCTGCCACGAAAGCCACGCGCGCTCGCGAGTGTCGACTTGAGTCTTTTTGATGAGCTCTCGAACTGCATCGACTTGATTGGCAGCAAAGACCTGACGGCCGCGCACGCGAACCTCAGCACCTATGCCAAAAACATCCGTCCAAGCTTGATTCCAAACAGCCGTATTGATGGCCGCCCAAACGGGCGCATTGTCAGGAGCAACTTCACGCCAACGCTTTAAAATATCTTCGTCGATTTTTTTTGGTGAATCGATCGCAAGAAGCATTTCCAAAGCCGTGACTTGAATACCATTCTTAAAAAGAACAAGCGCATTTAGCGCTCGACCCGAAGGTGTCGCCGCAAACGCTGAGGAATCAAAAGCCGCCGGCCACTGATACAATGCTTTATCGAACTCACCCTTGTCGAAAAATTGAACGAAGATATTTTGTTCTGCCGTCACTCGGCCCTGAACGGTTTGGATCGTCTTCATTAAACGACTTTCGCCGCCCTTTGTTTTCGCCCCCGCTCCGCCAGCTCCTAAAATATTAAGAAGCTCGTCGTCTTCCGCCATGGCCACCGAAGAAGATACAGTCGTACCAACTACGGCTAAAGCGATAAACAAACTCATAAAGAAGCGTGGAAAACCGGCTGTCTTAAAATTCATCATAACATGTACCCAACTTGAATACCGGCCACCGTCGTATTCATGTTCGCATCACCGTTGAAGCGCTTTGCTGTGTAGCCTTCATAACGAAGTTCAAAACGTGTCGAGAGGTGTTGAGAAACCCAAAGGCCAATTCCTGCGCCGCCCGTGTAAGACGTCGTCATTCCGGACTTAAGTTCAACCTGGCCCGCGCCTGCAATGGCGTAAATATCAAAGTGAACAACGCCCATTTCGTAAAGGTTCATCTTTCCGTAGATGGGGTACCAGTTCACAAGAAGCATCGCCTGTTGTTTTGGAAAATCGATGTCTGGAATACGTGCTTTTTCGTCGATCGACACATCCGTCAAAAGGTTCTCACCTTCGGGACGAAGCTGGTTGAACGCATAAGAGTATTTCAGACCCAAGCTCCACTGCGGCGTAATGTGAAAGTGAGCATTGATGCCGAGATTCGAAGTCCTGTTGTAAGCGTCGCCACCTAAGACCGACGAGAACTCCGGCGCGAGCTCGAAACGATTTCGACGTTGAACCACACGGTCTTGAACAATTCGAATTTGAGCTTCGGGGTTAAGGGCTTGCGCCTTTTCCAAAAGCACATCGTTGCCACCAAGCTTGTCGAAATCTTCCATCAGATCCGCGGCGAAAACCGTCGGTGCCGAAAGAAGAATCCCGAGAACTGATACGATCGGTGCGAGAGACCGAAGAACTAAAAATTTATTTTTCATCATATTCCTCATCATCTCGTTACTGAGCCGGAGTCACTGAAGGGCCTGGAAGCGTAATCGGACCGGGAGCAGGAGTCGGTGTTGGCGCTGGGCCCGGAGCAGGGCCTGGTGCCGGACCTGGAGCGGGCGTCGGAGCCGGACCGGGGCCTGGCCCTGGAGTCGGCGCCACAACAGCTCCTGGTACGACTTTGATCACTCTTCGGAAAGTTTCCGAAACAACCTTGCGGTCACCGGCAACGCGACTTTCGTTAATCACTGTGAACTCGATCGGGAAATCACCCTTCGATGCAGCCAGAGGTTTCCAGCTGATTCGGCAAAGCATATTTCCGTCTCGAGAAGCCGCCTTACAGAAGGAGACTCCTGCCCCTGGAAGTTGATCGACGCGAGTGACGAAATTGACCGAAATCTTTCCCTCAGCGTAGGGATCGAACGCCGTGAACTGAATCACGTTTTCTTGCCCAGCGACGGCTTCGATCGGATCAAACCAGCTCACGTCAGGCTTTAAGACATCCGTTATAACAGCCGCATCGACGTTTCGAACAGCAACGCGACCAAATCTCGAAACAGCTTGAAGACCAAATCTGAAAGTCGCCTGGTTTGGAGTAAAATCGCGACCCCGTTGGTTCGCAGGCACACGCAGGTCTAAAACCATCTTAAAAATCCAACGGCGTTTATCACCGGGATCTTGAACGGGATTTGTTTCTGAAAAACTGGGCTCCTGCATATAGACAAGGCCCGAAATATCGCTGGGACCACGCTGCGACGGTATCGCATTCAAAACCGGACGAGAGCCATCGACGTCGGCTGAATCTGGATCGCGAACCACCACTGTGAATCGTCGGAGCTCACCCTCGCGTGTCGCATTTGGTCTCACCAGATCGTCGACAGAGATAATCTCTGGGTCAATTTCAGCGCGAGTCACGTAAACCAGAATTGCTTTCGTCGTTCCTAAGATCGCACCACCGACGGCACTTGGCGCTGTCAGACGAACGATCAGTCTTTTTGCAAGACCGTACTCTCCGCCTGTCGTTTCTCTTGGCGGAAGCCACTTAAAGCTGCCTGTTTTCGCATCGAACTTCGCACCCGGAAAATCACTCATATTGTCGATCGACAAATCAAACGAAGCTGTCGGCTGCAGCACTCGCCCGGTGAGCACAATCTCCGACTCGACTTGCTCTCGGAACGTGTAAAAATCCAACGAATCGATACGAAGAGCATCGCTCGCTAGAGGCTTTGGCGCGGCCGGCTCGCGATCGAGCTCAGGGGGCACACCATTTCGAATCTCTTCCGACTTTTCAGCGTAAGGATCTTGATTGAGCGAGCAACCGGAGTTCACAGCTCCCGCGAACACCAACGCACCCATGATCAATAGCAAATTCGACTTTTTCATACTTGCCTACCCCTTAACCTTGTCCCGTGCGGCGAAGCGCGAACGGATAAGAAACCTTCACGTCGGATCCGCCTTCAGGCAGCGGAAACTTCCAAGTCTTCAAACGAAGTAAAATACAATCTTCGACGAGCTTTGAATTCAGTGTCGTCGAGCCGACAGCGGCCACTTTTACCTGCCCCTGACCGCCGATTGTGAAATCAACGGCAACACGTCCTGCCAGTGCAGGATCACCTTGAAGCCCCTGCTCGTAGCAAAAACGAATCTGACCAAGGTTTCGATTGATCACGTCGGCGATGAGATCGCGATCAAGTCCGCCACCGACAATCGCTTCTCGGCCAAGGGGAATAGGAGACGTGCCGGCAGATCCGACCAGCGAAAGCTGACCGTAACCGGCCTGACCGCCACCTTTACCTTTTGTTCCGTAGCCGCCGCCGCCTTGCATGTTGCCGCCAGCACCGAGCGGAGCTGCGACAAGTCCTTTTGAATAGATCGAAGTCTGAACGCCGCCCGAACCGGCGTTCCCGCCAAGACCCGGGCCTGCTGTCGTATTCACAGCACCAAGGTTAACTCCACCTTTTTGCGAACCGGTCTTCATCGAACCAAAAACCGCAAGTGCACCCATTCGCTTAATGGAGGCCGTTTTATTGACGGGCTTTACTGTCTGCTTCGGCGTTTCCACTCGCGAGTCAGCGACCTGCTGCGGAACAGGCTTAGGCTGAACCTTGATTCGCTTTAAGATCTGAACAACTTGCTGCTTGAGCTCAGCTTCGATTTTTGGATTATCTTTTGGTCGTGTCATGAGGATCGACATAAAGACAGCACAACCAACAATCACCATGGCGACAGAACTTCGCCAGTAGGATTCCTCTTTTGACGGAGCTTCATTTTTCAATGTCGCTGCCGTCGCAGACATCAGCGCAAGACGACCGACGCCGGCGATCTTAAACTCGCCATTTTTCATGTCCGCGCGGGACACCGTCGCCAAGGTATCAAATTTTACTCGCTTTGATTCCAGAGCTTTTGTTGAAGCCATGAGCTCGACTCGGCGAGTGTCTTTTCTTCGAACAACCGTAAGAGTGTCTGACTCGCCCTCGGGCCAAGCCAAAGTTCGAACAACAACACCGTCATTGTTTTCAAAAGCTAAGGATTTTAAAGGAGTCTCCGCTCCCGTGGTGGCTACCGTCATCGTCATCCCCTACTGTCTCGCCGTCGACTTCTTGATTCGATCTTTGAAATCCGTCCGAACACCAAGAAGCGCATCAAGAATTTTGTCATCTTCAACAGTCGTCACGGCCTCATCCGAAAAGTGGTACTTACCTTGAACGAGGACGTCGTCGAAACTGACTTCCGTCGACTTCTTTTTTGAAACCGAAGGGCTCGAAGCTTCAGGCGCTGCAACGGCAGCGGCCACGCCACCAGAAACTGTTCCGAGAGCAAAAGCCACTGCCATCAGAAGAAACTTAAACTTCAAATTGACCGTTAATGCGTTATTCACAAACTTCCTCATTTCGTCACCGCTGCCTTCTCAATCGTCTGAAGACGTCCCTCAAGGTAGGAAACCATTCCAACTCGACCCGCCTGACGCTCAAGACTGAGAAGCCCTTCAAGCTTTGCCGCACTCATCGGCTCGTCTCGTACCGCTTGCCGTGCTTTTTCGATGGCTACCAAATTTGGCTTCACAGCCGCTTGGGCCTCGGACCGACTTGCCAAAGCGACAAGCGAGCCTTTCACGTTTTCAGGAGCGACCGCAGCCAAGAGTTCAATCTCACCAACAACCATCGAACGAAGTGCGCCGGTTGATGAGACGAGCGAAGTTTCCAAGGCGGCGATCGAAGCTTTGTTGCTCCAGAATTCGTCGACCTTCTTTTTTACGTCCTGTGCCTTCACCTGATAAGGTGCGGCCTGTTGAGAAAGAAGAGAAAGGTACTGCTGCTCATCTTCGGGGCTAAGTCCCGTCGGCATCGGTAGAGAAAGAATTTCTGAGTAAAACCGCTCGGATTCACGCGACAGAAGGTCGAGACTTAAAAGCTGCGATGTCCAATCGCCACTATCGACGGCGGCACCGGCTGTTTTTTCAAGTGATTCGATCATCGCGACCCGTGCTTTGAGCGACGTCGCAAGTTTCTTTTGTGTCGATCCGTCGATCTTGTGAGCCGCGAATTTCGATTTCTGAGCGGCAATCTCATCCAACACAACAACACGCGTGAGGAGCCGACCAGCACTTGTCGCCGAAATACCTTTTAGCGCCAGAGCTTGTTTTGCATAAGCGACTCCGCCTGTTTTCATCCCAGCCACGGTCTCAAGCGCTAGGCGCGCATAGACTTCGGGCTTCTTCAAAAGAACAGCTTTTTGCTTTTCAAGCTCTTTAACGGGCTCTTTCGACTCGCGAACAAACTGACTAGAAATTGTCAGCTGACGGTCTTCATCTTTTGAAACGCCCAAGTAGCGCGTGAGGTAGGGCTTCGTGTCTTTGTTCGCGAGATCTGCGTACATAGCAAGCTTCAGTAAACGCTGTTCCTCAGGAACCTCTGGCGTGGCTTTTATTTGCTCTGTCGCCGCCAAAGCCGCGTCGAAATCAAAAATAAGTTCAGATAGCCAAGCCTTTCTAGAAAGTGCGAACTGACGATCTTCCGAAGAAAGGTTTGGAGTTTTTAAGAGCTGATCAGCGGCGTCTCGAGCTTCGCTGAAACGCTTCGTCTTTTCAGCCAAAATGAGTCGGTTCTTTAAGTAAGTTTGCCGATCTTCAGGCGTTGTTGTCGCAAGGTCGAATCGATTCAAAATCGTCCATGCTTTTTCAGCGCTTGTCTCTGCCGCCGACTGGGTAAGGACCGAGCGCCGAGAAACTTTCGCGTAGTCTGACGCTTCCGACGGAAAGAGCCCTGCGAAATCTCGAGCCCATGATTCGATGCGAACATCATCTTTCATCAAAACCAAGGCATCCAAAGCTAAATCAGCCGCCTGGCGACGAACCTTGAGCGCATCAGGAGATTTGGCTTTCGTGAGGAATGCAATCTGACGCATCTGCTCGGCCGCGGCTGGGTAGTCAGCCTTCGTATAGGCGATATTGGCCTTCTGGTAGAGAACTTCGATCTCTCGCTTTTTATCCACCGAAAGCTTTAAGTAACTGTCGTAAGCCGCCATGAGAAGCGCCTGATCTTTAGCAAGCTCTGCTGTCTCAATAGCACCCAAAAGCGCATTCTCACGAGCTTCGACAGCTTCTTTAGCCTCTTTGCTGGCAACATCTTTAAACGTCTGTGCCGCTAAAAGCTCTGCACCGACAGTGTAGAGGCGAATCGCCTCAGCGTACTCTTTGCGCTCGCGGTGAACTTGAGCGAGCCAGACAGTCATATCAGCTTCACCAGGAAAAACTTTAACGTACGTTTTGTACGTCGCGACCAGCTCGTCCGAAGGCGCTTTTTTCTCGACGCGGTTCCAGTCCAAAACGAGCTTTCGAAGACGCGCTTTCATCTCCTTAAGCTGGTCATCGGTCTCACCTGAAATCGACGGCCACAGGTTCATGGCAAGATCAAAATCCTGAGCGGCCGCTCGTGGATTCTTTGCTTCCATTTCAAGCTGCGCAAGACGGATGTGCCCTTCAACTTTTGAACGAGGCTTGGTCTGGCGCTCGAGCGAAAATCTCCAAAGTTCGATCGCGCTCTTTGCCTGGCCAAGACGCTCAGTCTCACCAGCCAAATAAACGATGTTCGGAAGTTTTACGCTTTCGGGACTGAGGTCGTAAATCATTTTAGCATCAGCCGCAGTCACAGTTCGGCGAGCAACGAAGGTCGCTAAATCCCGCGAAACTTCTTCCTGGAAGGCGCGGTCGACTTGAACGATACCGCCCGACGCTGTTCGCGAAGAGAGTTCGGGAGTGGTTAAAATTTTGGAGAGTCGCTGAATTGCAGGTTCCAATATCCCCATATTAAAATCACACCAAGCCAGGCGGTACGACGCCAAACCCTTGGACGTTGATTGAGGGATATCAATGACTTTTGAATAGTGAGGCTTCGCAGCTGCGTAGTCCCTTTTCTTAAAAGCCATCTCTGCAAGAGAAAGATGGGCCTCGGCCACCGCTTCCGGGTGTTTGTTGGCGGAAATGACTTTGCTGTACGTTTCCACAGCTAACTTTTCTTGCCCAGTGAGTTGATAGAGATGGCCAACCTGGGGAAGTACTTTTGCGGTCTGCGTATCAGAGAGTTTTGGTAGTACGTCTTGATAATAACGAAGAGCGCGAGCGCGGTCCTCTTTACCAGCAACACACGTCGTGCATCCGGTTTCGAGCTCTCGCATCGCCGCTTGGCGTGCGCGCTCGGCGTGAAGATCAGCGAGACGAAGGGTCAGCGCCGTTCGTGCTGAGTCGGCCGGAGCCAATGTCGAATAAACGTGTGTCAGTTTCTGAATTAATAGGTCGCGAGTTTTACCGTCCATCGACTGAGCGCGTGCCTCCGGCACGAAACTCGAAGTCGCGACAATCGCAATGAAAGTGGCCGCAAACGCACCAATTTTATAAAAATTCATTTTCAAACCCAACCCCTGCCGTTCCATGGACGCGCCCCCGAAACTAAAAATCACTTAATAACTACGGCGAACTTGATGTCGCTAAAGCCAGCGTGCGCCGAAGCTTGAACAATCCCACTCAATTGCTCGTACTTGGCTCGACGATCCGCTTGAACAGTCAAAATCGCCGGAAATTCTTCACCAGGGCGAGTTTCTTGGAAGTTCTTTCGAAGATCCAAAAGTGCCTGCACCAGGCCGTCGGCAGTCACGGGCTTATCTTCAAGAAAGAGCAGCCCTGCTTCCAACTTTACGACGGGATTTCGCTCGAGAACATCGGCCGAAGCTTTTGGAAGCTCCATGTCTTTGCCCATCATCAAAAGCTCGCCCGTGGATGAGAAGCTCATCAAAAGAAAAATCACAAGAATCGAAAAAGCATCAATCAGAGCTGTCAGCAAGAGCTCGGCATTGATGTTGCGAGTCTTCTTTTCACCGTTCGGCCTTATGACGGAAACGCCGCCAATAATGCTGGTGAAGGAGGACATTTTCACAATACTAGTACTCAGCATTTCAAAAGTTCCTTCTCAAAACCGTTATTGGAAAATCAATCAGAGCGGCGAAACACCAAGATCTATCAGTCCCTGCTTTTTGAACGAGTCCATCAGATCAATAATATCTTCGTACAATGTTGCAGCTTGAGGCTGAATGAGGACCGTCGTGAGTTCTGGCTCGGCCGCCTTAAGTGCGCCCGCAAAACTTGCCAGAGCTTCGAGATCTGGCTTTCCGTTTTTTCCCTCGATCTTTGCTTTGGCGAGCTTTGCCGACACTCGCGAATCGCGAACGTCGATTTGAACATCACCAACACCGTTGATCTGTGCCCAGACAGTTGGCTTCTTCGCCGTCTCGCTGGCCGGCTGACCACCAACCGCCTGCTTCACATTCAAGGCACCGACGTGCAGCCAAACTGCCGTCAACAAGAGAAAGCAAATACAGACCGATAGAAGATCGATCGCCGGGATCAAGTTGATCTCAAATTCTAGATGTCTGTGTCTCTTACTCATCTTTTTCTCTCATCCTGTTCTAAAAAGAACCGCTCTCTAATCTCTGGAAGGACTAAGCGTTAGCTTCTGGCGACCGAGACGATTTTCCGCCTTGTGCTTTGGCCGAAATCGGATCGTAAGAGTAGCTGAGCCAGTTGAAAGCTTTTAGGGCCGACTGATTGATGTCTTCAGCCAACTCGTTTGCTCGGTTCTGCATGACTGCGAACGCGATCAGAGCCGGGATAGCGACGATAAGACCAAACGCTGTTGCATTCATCGCTTCGGCAATACCCGCCGCAAGAAGAGATGCTTTTTCAGCGGGGTTGGCGTTTGAAACAGCCGCGAACGACTTGATCATACCAGTGATCGTTCCGAGAAGACCCGTCAGAGTCGCAACGTTTCCAAGCATCGCAAGGAAGCCAACGCGTTTATCGAGAAGGCCGTTCTCATGAAGAAGAACTTCGTCCATTTTACCTTGGATTTCTTCTTTTCCACCAAAGTTGCGAGCCGCTGTCGCGCCGGCCGCGATAGCTCGTGCAACAGGCGACGTCGCTTTTGCGGCTTCAGCCTTCTGCATGACGATTTCAAACTCACCACGACGAACATTCTCTTCGAAACTTTTTACGAGTTCCATCTGGTCGATTTTTCGCTTTGCAAAAAGCGCGATGGCTCGTTCAATGATGATAGCGATCGAAGCTACCTGGAAAGCGAGAATCGCCCACATCCAGAATCCACCGTGTTCGAAGGCCAATGCCATTTTCGTCAAAAATTCCATGCGAGTCTCCCAGTCCTACTTTTTAGTTCACTTAAGAAGTTCTTAAGTTTTTCGTTCGTTTGCTTGTTCCAAATTTTTCAAATCACGAATCCTTAACGAAAACGTCGGAAAGGTTCTATGACATTTACGAACTCTAGCTTCAGGGCGACAGTCTGTGTCAACGAAAGGGCCCTTTTTGGAACCATTTCCTTATTACGGGGGGCGTAGCGTCGGAGACCCATGAATAACGGTGCACTCGAACTTTCGACGCACGCGCTCGCATCAGTTGAGACGATAATGGCTGCCATTATAAATTTTTACGCCGAGCAAACTGTGCTTAAAATTCAGCCAGCAAAATTAGAAATAGAAAATTGCGCCTGCGCGAACCGGAGAATCGCCGACCGTTCGAAACCGTGTTCCCGAGGAAATAGATGTGATCGCGGTTCCCGCTTCGAAACTAAACCCAATATTTTCAAGACCTGGAAGAAAAAATTCGACGCCAGCAAAACCCATCAATTCAAATCCCGACTGATTATTGCCTGCCGTCTCGATACTTAAAACTCCAGCCCCTGCACCAAGATAAAAATTGAGATTATCTTCTGGGAAAATCACGCGGTAAATTTTCGCCATCGCTCCAAACTTTGAATTGCTCGTTTGGGTGTCAATGCCGACCGTTGCCGAGAGCCCCAGTTCAGATCCGGGCCAGTACTGAATCGCAAGCCCTGGCAGATCGACGCTCGATTGATTCTTAAATCCAATTCCAAGGCGATTGGAGAGATCTTTCGCTAGGGCCGCCGTCGGTGCCAGAGTCAGAAACATTGCAAGAATCAAAACTGAAACTCGTGCGACCTTTGAAACCTGGAAAGGCTTGATATTTTTCATCGTCAAATCCTCGCTTGAGGTCGAAGCGTTCTTCAAGCAGATCATAAAAAGGACGCGGCACATAAAAAGCGTTTCCGTAGGCACAACTTGATGAATCCAATTGAGCGCTGGATATTGAATCCACAGTCAGTAATAGTGTCGTCATGATGATCTTCAAAAAGTTTTTATCCAGCATCAGTCTGACGTGGTGGATATTCATTGGTCTGGCTCTTGGTCTTTTCGCTGGCGTTTTCCTTCCCGACGTCGCCCACGGTGTAACGCCCTTTAGAACTCTGTTTCTTAACGGAGTGAAGTGCATTATTGCGCCGCTGATATTTGCTTCCATCGTCACAGGAATCAATTCCTCCGGAAGCACGAAAGGCCTTGGACGTCTTGGTTTTCGGTCGATCGTTTGGTTTGAGATCGCGACGACACTGGCGCTTGTTATCGGACTCTTGTTCGTAAATATCTTTCGGCCTGGCGACGGCTTGAAGATTGGTTCCGTTATTGACCCCGCTGTAACGCTGGCGGCTCAGAACAAAATGACGATGGCCGGGTTCATTGAACACCTTCTTCCAACGAACTTCGCCGAGGCCGTCGTCAAGGGTGACGTGCTTCAGATCGTTTTGTTCTCGGTCATCTTTGGAATCGCCGTTCTTCTCGCCGGAGAAAAGGGCCGACCGATATATCACGTTTGCGAAGCCCTGAACCAGGTCATGTTCAAATTCACAGAACTAATTATGAAACTTGCTCCGATAGGTGTCGGCGCCGCCATGGCCGGATCGGTGGCCGAGCACGGTCTTGCAGTTCTCATCCCAATGGCGAAAATGGTTGGGACGCTTTACCTGGCGCTCATCGTCTTTGTCGTCTTGGTTTTGTTCCCTGCACTTTTTTGGGCTCGAATTCGAATCCGAGCTTTTTTCAAAGAGCTAAGGCCGCATTTATTTCTCGCTTTCGCTACGACGTCCAGCGAGTCCGCCTATCCGGGCGCCTTACAGAGTTTAGAAAAGATGGGCGTTTCAAACCGCATCGCCAGTTTTGTTTTACCCATGGGCTACAGCTTCAACCTCGATGGCTCGACTCTCTACTTAGCGATCGCCTCCGTTTTCATTGCTCAGGCGGCGGGCATTGAATTGTCGATCGAAACACAAATCGCGATGATGCTGGCTCTGATGCTTACGACTAAAGGCGTAGCCGCAGTTCCGAGAGCCTCGATGGTGGTCTTGTCGGCAACGCTCACGGCGTTTGGATTACCATTAGAAGGCGTTGTCCTAATTATGGGCGTCGATGAGTTCATGGATATGGCTAGGACGACTGTGAACCTCACCGGAAATTGCGTAGCCACAACGGTCGTATCCCACTGGGAGGGAGAAAAGCTCTCGCCCGAGTTTCAACACCCAACAGGACCTCGTCGTCCGGCCTGAGACTTCAGTCTTGATTGTTTATTTTCTGCAAAGAAACGCTCTGTTTTTGATCAACAACTCCCGATAAAATCGTAACGATTTGCCATCGGGAGACGGTCACGGATGCCGGACAATGAAATAGAAAAGCCCTCACGATCAATGCTGACTAAGCGACTTCTGTCGCTTGCCTCTCTCTGTCTTTCAACAGTTGGCTGCGGGGAATTGCCCGCCACTGAAGGTTTTAATTCGAGCCTCAACAGTCGTTACCTGTATGTGGCCAGTGGCTCCTGCTACGCTGGCGGTGCTGCGGTTTCCACTGGCAACGCGACGATCGCAAAGTTTGATCTTGAGACCGGAGCCTACGCCGGCACCGTGTTCGACTATAACAAGCTCGGTAACGGAGACCAGCCGGCCTCCATTGTGAATTTCGACGACTCCAAAATTCTGGTCGCCGTGGAGAATGCAGCCGGTCGACGTATCGATATCCTCGCTCGCGACGGGACAAGCTTTACGACCTACATCTCAAATAGCACCGCACTGAGCGGAGTGCTTCGACATATCGCCGTTCTTTCGGACTTTTCAATTCTGATCACTAAAGCGACTGCGATTGAAAAGTTCTCGGTTGCTCGGACACGCGTCACTCAAGGAGCAAATCCATTTATCAATGCTCCGGCTGCGCCGTGCGCAACGGCGACCACCGCTATGACATCAACGACAGTTCTTCCAACGGGAAACATAGTATTCACGCACGCTGCTGCAACACCGAACAATCGTTTTGGGGTGATTTCGAGTTCGGGCTACGCGATTGCGGGCAACTGTCTTTCGGGCCAGGCAGGTCCCACCACAACCTCTCTTCCGACGGCAAGCCTCTACGACGAAACTTTAGGGAAACTTCTCATCGCTTACGGCTCTGCAACAACCGCAAGTAATCATGTGTACTCTTACAATATCAACACGACCACCGGAGCCATTTCGGCCGCCACGGCCGCGTGGACGGACAATGCAGTGGTGCTGGGCCCCTCCCATATGATCCAGGACCGGGAGACCCGAGCTATTTTCATAGCGAATGGTTCGAGTGGCCTTAACAACGTCCAGAAGTTCAATATGACGAGCAGCGGAACTTTAGTGAAAACGGCGGCGGCTCCTTTTATACCAACAAATGTCTACACACGATGTATTACGTCGATGGAGATCGGGCCATGATCTCAATGGCCCGGCTGCTAGGATCTTCAGTCGTCATATTTCTAATTTCTTTTTCGGCCCATGCCCGCGGACGCGGCGATGGCTCTGGTATTTATTTCGGCGGCGGAATGCAGAGGTCCGCCAGTACTTTTAAGTCTCAATCGACCAGTTCAAATTTTACGGGTTGGGGCGGAGCCGCGGTTGTGGGCGTCGATTTTTCGGGCGAATCATCTGGACCCTACATTGAAGCCGAATACGGAAAAACCGACCTCATCAATTCCTACTCCAACGCGACCTACCTTGAAAAAGCGAGCAACGCTTACGTCGGCGCTTCAATCGGCTTCCGCATCAATGCTTTTTCACTGGGCGGCGGGGCACGCCAAAATGATATTCATGTCGACAACGTGACGACGCTGGGAACGAGCGGCCGAAGCTCCTATTCTGGACTGACTTACTTTGGTGCCTTACGGGCAACCGTGGCCGAGCGAGACGCAGTTCGCTCTTTCATTGAAGTCTCACACGCGGTCGGTCAACTTCAGCAGCTTGATCTTTCGGAAACTCAAATCAGCATTAAATTTGTCTTCTCGCCGTTCTGAACAGCCGCTAATGTAGTGGCACATGCGAATTCTGATTCTCCGCTTCTCCAGCTTTGGCGATATCTTTCAAGCTCTCGAAGCCGCCAGGCATTTGAACGAATCCAGTCGGTCGCCGTCCGTTGACTGGATGACACGTGAAGATTTCGCTCCACTACTCTTAAACCAAAAATTCATTTCCAAAATTCACGCTTTCCCACGCGGCGGTTCTGTTTTTGAACTGATTCGACAAGTTTGGAAGATCGCGGCCGACTACGATCACGTGTACGATGCGCACTCGAATCTTCGAAGCTTCATTGTTCGGTTTGTGATTCGTTTAAAATGGCTTCTTCTTCGCTTGAAACATCCTTTGGCGCCAAGGAGGCGAATCGTCCGGCGCTCAAAAGAGCGTCTACGTCGGTTTCTTTTTTTTAAATTTCGCTGGAACACTCTCCCCGTTCCGTACCGCGGAGCTGAAAGTTTCCTTTTGCCTTTGCGAAATTGGATTCCAAATCTCGAGTTCAATTTCTCCAGCCCCTCGTGGACGCCACCGTCGGAACAAAGTTCGAATCCCGTGCTTCTTGATTTTTTTAAGTGGCGTAGTGAAAACCCGGGCGGCGAACTGATCGCGCTGGCACCTTCTGCGGCTTGGCCGAACAAACGATGGCCCATGGAACGATGGCGCTTTTTTGTTCTTGAGTGGATGAAAGAATCGCCCGACACCCGCTTTCTTCTTTTAGGAGGACCGGATGACAAATTTTTAAATGAGATCGAAAAAGAATTCGGATCATCACGTGTCTTCAGTGCTGTTGGAAAAACGAGTCTTCTGGATTCCGCCACACTTCTAAGCCATGCAACTGCAGTCGTCGCCAATGACACGGGACTTTTACATGTTGCAGACCGCTTGCACACACCAAGTGTAGTCATTATTGGTCCCACGGCCTTTGGTTACCCGGTGGCTCCTTTTTCAAGAATTGCCGAAGTTTCGAATCTTCCGTGTAAGCCCTGTTCTAAGGATGGCCGAGATCCGTGCACGAATCAGGTCAAATTAAAATGCCTCCTCGATGTCAGTGAAAAACAGGTGGCAATGAAGCTTCGCGAAGCCTTCCAAGCGAAGACTGAAAGCCGAAACTTGGTATGACTTTTTATCGCTTGCTCCACCCCATTCTGATATCGATTTTTGGAGGCCTAGTTTTTATTTTGAAACGTCTGCCCTCTCTCAACACGGCTTTAAATAAAATTGTGACGACGTGGGACATTCGAAGTGTCGATGGACGACCGGCGTTTCAATCGATCCATCCAGCTATCTTCGGTGGCGAAAAACCGATTTGGATTCACGCAGCGAGTGGCGAATTTGAATACGCAAAACCCGTGATCAGAGAAATCGTAAAAAAGTGGCCCCAGAGTAAAGTTTTGGTCACGTACTTCTCGCCAACCTATGCTTTAAATGTCCGAAAGTTTCCTGGGGTTACGGCGTCGTGTCCTCTGCCGCTGGATTCAGCGCGAGACATTCATGATTTTCTAAGGCACCTAAACCCCAGCTGCCTTCTCATAGCGAGGACCGATACTTGGCCCAATACGATTCGTGAGGTGTCAAAAGCAGGACTCCCGACACTGCTTTTTTCGACCACGTTTCACGAGGGTTCAAAACGAACTTCCTGGGTGGCCCGAAGAATCACGCGTCAGACGTTGGCACTTCTGTCACAGATTCAGTGCGTGAGTGATGATGACAAAAAAATGCTGAACGAAATGGGATTAACCAGCGTGGAAGTCGCCGGCGATACACGCTACGACCAAGTTTTGAGTCGCCTTTTGGCAGAAAAAACGCCGATGGTGACAGCCCAGATCGCGGCCATCAAAAGTGTAATTCACGAACGCTCTTTCACGGCAGGAAGCGTTTGGTCCGAAGATCTTGACCCTGTGCTTCGCGCCTCGGCAAAAATTCAGGGGAAAACGACTCACACCCTGATTCTGGTGCCCCATGAAATCTCTGAATCCTTTTTGATGGAAATGGAATCGCGGGCCTATGAAACCGGATTCAAAAAAGACCGTGTCGCCAGGCTCAGCCGCCTCTCGAACGCAAAAGCACCCGTCGATTTATTGATTGTCGACACCGTGGGACTTTTGGCCGAACTTTATCTACTAAGTGAAGTCGCTTTTGTCGGCGGGTCATTTCGTAAAACTGTTCATTCGGTGATGGAGCCGCTGGCCGCCGGGTGCCTCACCCTCGTGGGCCCTCTTCACACGAACAACCGTGAAGCCATCGAGTTTCAAACACTTAAACTCGAGAGCGACTCTTGGCCCTTTGTGAAAAGCGTCAAAGACCCTTCGGAATTCACTGTAGCCCTAGAATTTATTTTAAAGCGCGGCCAAGAGCCTACCGCGCGAGCAGCGGCAGCGAAACAGATCGAAGCCGCGGTCTTTGCCCGAGGCGGGGCGACCGCGGATGTCTTAAAATGGCTTCAACGTTCACTGCGTTTAACGACGGGTGCTTGAACAATCGAATCGGGTTCAAGCGTCACAACACCTGTAAAGCTTGGCGTTGCCGTTTTAAAGACACCCATCAAACGATCCACTGGCATTTCGCCGATATTGATGTGCTTTGGAAGATCGTCAAAGGTCTTTGGACGCGCTTCAACCAACCGAACGAACCGAGCATAGTCCGCACGACTACGAAGAGTCATCAGATACGGATGATTCTCTAAAGCCGTTGGATCGTTCAGAGCTTCGTCACCGATAGGCTGCGAGAACTGATAGTATCGTTCGTCGACAACGAGCGGCTTTTTGTTAACCACACCTTCGCAAACAAAAAGTCCCCGGCCGATGCGATCAAGTTTTTGCGCCAGTGGCATTTTGGTTGGCAAAGCCGCTCGGAAGTATCCGAAATGCTCTTCAACAAATCTTTGCGAGAATCGAATCGACGTGCAGCGCTCGTACTCACCAAGAGTAATACGCATGCCACGAAGCTCGACCGCAACGTTCTGACCAACGTTCACACTTAAGTCTTCGCCCATTGATTTCGACTCGGATCGGCTGAAGCTTGCCGAAAGACCAAGAACATCCAAGAATTTTTCTGCCGCCGTCAGACCTGCTGCTTTCAACGCACCTGATGCAGCCGACGTTGGGCTGAATGAGTACGAGAACGATGCGCCCTTGCTGAGTCCATACGAACTTCCTGCACCGACACCCAAGAACATCAAGTTACCGCCGCGACGCTCGCTGTCCGTCAAATTAAAGACTCGAAGTTTGTGCTCAAGTGCGAAAACACCCTCAACACCGTTTTTCGATTTGCTGGCGCCGGTAAGCACTTCTCTCAAGCATTCTTCGTTCAACTGAAGACGACGTGATTCTGCTTTCACACGGTCCAAATAGCTGTACTTCACTTCTTCTTTTGCGTTTCGCTGAAGAACAATGTCCTCGACAAATACGACACAAAGACGCGCTGCCAATTCTTTTGTGACGCCGCCGTTACTGAACAAGGCGTGCTGCACGCTTGACGCCGTGACTTGGTCTTTTCCGTTCACGCCACGGAACATACTGGCCATCGGCGACATGGCATTATCCTTAAAGCTGCTGCGCGGATCGATTGAGCTCAATCGGGCCATAAGATCCGAGTACGAACGACCTGGCGCCAGAACCTGATTATTTGACTTCAAGAGTGGGTCTTGAACCAAAATCTTCGACTCGTTGTTAACGGCCGCGTATTCGAAATTTCCTTCTTTAAGGAGTTTCGAGAGCTTCGCGTTCTCGGTCATTTCCTTCGTGTACTTGCGCTCAAGCTGATCCCAGCGAACGATCATGTCGCTCACGGATTTATTAGCCAAATGGCGAATACTTCCGAAGAACTTAGCACTTTCAGAAAGCTCCGACGGAGGAATTCGGTCGTTCTTTTTCAGCTCATCGCAATCAATCGTATTGCAATATGATTCCGACAGATCGTCTGTTGGACGCATCGATGCCGAGAAACCATTCGAATAAGCGACGACAGGACCGATGAAGGTTCTGGCAACGAGGCCCGAGTTCGAGTCGACCAAGGGATCAAGATTTCCTTTTACGAGAAGCGTCTGCCTCTGCTCGGGAGAAAGTTTAGATTCATCGATCGTTGCAATTTCAATCATGAGATTGCTTCGGATCTTTAGAATTCTAAAGTCTCTAAATGCCATTTCCACAGGTGTGTTGATAATACCACTCGCCACACGGACAAGCTTTCTTACGGCTGTCACGTACTCAAGCGGGTCACCATCCATCGGACGGTAGTCTCGCTGAATTGCGACTTTCATAAGATAAATTCCGTCCCGAAGCGGTTCGTTTTTCATACGACCTTCGGTCAAAGAACTGTATCGAAGCACACGCGGGCTCAGCGTGAGGTTGTACTGCTTAAACATCTTGAGATTGACGAAGTTATCGACCTCATATCGGAAACCCTGAGCACCCCACTGGAACTGAGTGATGAGAAGTTCAGACTTTGGGCGCGGAACAAGGTTCACTTGAGTGACAGATTCTTTTGGAACTCCGCGAAGATCACGAGCGAACGTGAAACCGTTGTTGTCCCAAGGGTTAAAGACGATCGCAAGGCGCTTCGTAAAGCCAGACGCGTGACGAAGACGAACGACTTTCAGAATGTAACGTTCCGGTGCAAAGTACACGTGGTGAACTTTATCAGTGAAAATCAAATCACCTTGGTGATTCGTTCGGACTGGATCCACCGAACCGTCAGACTTTTCAACGACGAACTCGATATCGCGAAGCGGAGCCCCTTGAGCCAAAGGATTCGTCACTCGTGTCGTTACACGATACTTGATCGTACGCTCTGTGGTCGTCTCTGTTCGAAGCGGATCCATGATTGGCTCCGGGCGAACGTCGACAAGACCAAACTCGAACTGCTCAAGACGCGTGATACCTGAGGGAAGGTTCTTATTCACGCACGAGAGAAGATCATTTCCGGCTTTAAATCCCTTAGCGACAGGATCTTCTGGGAAGAGTCGCGGAATGTCGTTCGCACCAACGCACTCGTTCGACAGAAGATCTGAGGGTATCGCGGTCGTTTTTGTTCCTCCTGTACCTGGGTTCACAAGAGCAATCGTCGGAGGCGGTACGATGGGACTCGGCGATGCCGACTTTTCCATGGCGATACCGGTCGATACATCAATGCACGACTCAACATATTTTTTGGCGCTGAAAGATCCGGGCGCACCTTTGTAACCAGCAGGACGTTCGAAACCAAACTTCATACCCAAGAGACCGTTTTGATCTCCAAGCATCCAAATACCGTTGTAAGGAGCAAGACCAACCGTGTTCTCTTTCGGCGCGACTTCACCCACAAGCTCAAGCTGCCCGTAGGTGCTTAAGTACTGGATTCGCATTTTCAGTTCTTCTTGAAGGCGACCCGCCACCATTTTCATTTCAGCCGACGGAGCTGATTTTGCCAAAACGATACACTGATTATTGAGCGGGCCTGCGCCCGTTTTTGCGACGACCCAGAACTTTAGTGCGAAGACTCCGTCCATGAGTGGCATCGGATCTTCTTCACCGCGGGTGTTATAGCGAAGAACTTTTGGTCCCATCGAAACGCTGAAGTCGATCATTCCAGTTTCACTGCCACCTGGATTATGCGTCGAATTCACGCGCATGTCGTTGACCCACAAGAAACGCTCAAGCTTTTCGCCGATCGGAGTTTCACCCTTAAGTGCAGCTGTTACTTCTGACGCTTTTACCAATTGTGATTCTGGAACAGGTCTTCGGTCGCAATCACGTACAGATTCCGCCGCATCCCAAGGATTGATACAGATGGCGAGGTCACGGGCACCGGTGTGCATTCCATCGGCGGCCAAAGTTCGCTTGATAGCGATAAATTTTGCGTCCGCAAGGCCATTGTAAGATAAACGTTCGGTCCAGTTCACACAGCCCGAACCATCACTTCGTCCACCGTTTTCAACGGTGATCGTTCCTGCTTCGGCGCCGATCACAGCGAATTTGTGACCTTTGATAATTTCGTTCGTTCGTTTGTCTTGAACGCACGCACGGAAGCTAAACTGCTTTTCAACAGGGATCGAAAATCCAGCGATGTTTTTCGAAACAATCGCCTCGCCCGTGATTTCTCCGTTGATGAAGAAGGTCGCGGCCGACTGGTTCAAACCGCTTTTCGAGGGGTCTGAAAAATTGGAATTTGGATCCGTGCCGCGTGGTGAGGGCTTCATACAGCCGACGAGCGCGATGGATAGGACCATCATGAGGCTAGACACCATGAACCGCGAACTTCGAATGAGAGCTGGCATTTTAGAGAATTTCATAAAACGTCTCGAACCCAATTTTTAAGGTCTGTTGGCGGCTTTGGTTGATATTGAAATTGATCACGTCGGCATCGATGTAGTCTGCTTTGAGTTTAAATCGTTGCTTCTGGAAGAAAGCTTCCAAACCAGCGGAGAATCCGGAGCGATTGTTATGACCCGCGATCGAAGAATTGTAGAATCCAGGAACGGCGTCGTCTTCGATAAAGAAGGTACTTACCGTTGGCCGCAGATTAATTTCTCCCGGAACTCGAACATCAAATCCAGTTAGAATGTGCTGAGCGTTTCGGAAACCTTCGGGAGCCGCCGTATTCTGAATAACGTAACCCTCCAAAGTCCATTTGATGCTCGATCCGAGAGAAACGTCTATGTCGCCCCGGGCCATCACACCATCAAAACGGTAGCGAAACCTTGAAGTGTTCGGACCGATCTCGTCGGTCGAGTTTCCATAGATGACGCTCTCAAGGGCTACGGCAGATGGAAGACTGTTGAACGCGAAATGTGTGACAGCCGCCTGCATTTTTAACGAATCATTCGGCTCGATCGTCAGATCTACCGTCTCTGAAAGAAACGTCGGAGTAACTTCGGCATCAACAGTTCTGGTCGAAAGCGTGCGCGATGTTGGTATGGTCTGCTGCGCCCAAACACGAAGTTTGAATTCTTTCGACGATCCAAAAACGAGTGTTTCTCGGACACCTGGAAAGGCTTGTTCAGAGATAAAAAGAGGAGCCCGAAAGACACCCTGATCAACAGCGCCACCATCGACGTAAGCTCGAAGCAGCGACGAATTTACCATGCGCCAGTTTAAGATGGCCTCTTGGAGATAAACACCGCTGCTTCCGACGTTATCACCAAAGCGCGACTGAGCATAACCTGTCGTCAAATCAACACCGCCTTTGATACGGGCATTGAGGCTTTCCATCAGCTGAGCTTTAAAATCGCCGCGCAGAGTGAGACCGAAAAACTGAGCTTGTTCACGTTCGTTGGCGAACGAATCAAATCCGCTTCCGATTTTGTAAGCGAATTTCGTTTCCTTCGAACGGCGCCAAGAGGATTCATTCCCCATGGTCGACTTCATTTCGCCGTTCGAATAACCAACCGGTCCGTCATCGCTCAGCGACGCCGCAAGAGTCTCTGACGAAGTCTCTGTTTTGTTATCGGTCCGGTTTTCGGTCTGTGATTCAGAAGAGACAGACTTTGAACTAACGGTCTTTGAGACAGCTGGTTTTTTCGCATTCGAACGGTTGGTCGAAGAGGCCGATTGCGCATGAGAGTCTACGAGCCCACCCGCGGTCACCGCCGCGATGACTCCTACCAGACAGCTTTTAAGTACCATTCGACTTGGCCGCATTCCCCACCTACCTGTTCCCCTATCTATACAAAAAACATTCTCCGCGGGTTAGGTTAAGGTCAGGCCAATATGCCTCATAAGTAGCTGAAATCAGGTGATTTTAGGACACCCCTGGGGGCTTCATGCAGCCAAATTGGGCTCTTTGTAGGGGGCGAAGTGACATAAATGAGCTCTTTGAGGAAGCTCAAAAACCCCTAAGATTCCTCAAGAAAACGAAGGGCTCTTAGACCGAACCAACTAAAAGCCTCTCCATTGACCACGGCTATAGCCCTTGAATTTAAGGCCAGGTCAGAGGCGTTAAGGTCACTGGCGGCAGCAAAAGGATAGGGCTCGCTTGAAAAAAGGATCACGGCCCCGTCAGGCACGTCTAAGGCGATAATTTCAGGGTATTTAGATTCCGCCGGGCCAGCAAAAATTCTCTTCCCATCCAGCGGATACTTGGCCGTCGGAAATTTGGCCCGAAGCATTTCACCAATCCACGTATCAAAGCGAACAACCATCCATGGATTTCGCCAGATCACATAGAGAATCGGACAATCCGTATTGAGGATAAGATCCGTAAAGACCGACTCAGACCCAACTGGCATTTTTGAAGGGCGCGGTTGGTTCGCCTGAATCCACCGCTCATGAAGCTTAATTAGCTCCGTGGCTACTGGCTCTGGCGCAAGGGCTTTTGCCAAAAGAGTCAGATCGCGAAGAAAGGTCACTCCATTTTCAACATGAGTCACCACGATCTCACAGTCGAATTTCGAGAAAAATTCGAAGAACGATTTCGGGTTTTCCTCTCGGTCCAAAACCACGATGGGCTTTTGGCCCGACGAACTCTTGAGAAGAATCTCGAGCTTTTCAGACGCATCGTCGGCCAACGTTTTCGTTCCGCCAAAAACTGGGATACTTTTCGCTAAATCCTTGGGGTGGATACAGAACCTTGTGCGTCCCTGAACGTTCACTCCGCAGGCGATGAGTGTTTCTGTCCACGACGGCACCATTGAGATCACAGGGCGCAGGTCGATCTTTGCATCGTCCAATTTAGTGCGTCGATTTTCATAGGGACAGTTGCGACATTTTGATCCACAACATGTGCCGCGAGCGATCAAGTACTCTTTTGTAAAGACAAGAGCTCCATCGGCTCTCACATTGAAATCGCGACCCTCCAAAGTTTTTGGAGGATCAGAGTCAAAAAATAGGTGCGCTAGCTCTTTGGGCGACGATGAACTCACGCTTAACCAGCTACGGCGTTTTAGGGATTTTTACCAGCGGGAGTTGGTGACGGCTTTGGATTCAAATCACCGCAAACCGGTGTCAAAATCTCGAGAACTTCCGTCTGAGCAAGCTTTAGGGTTGGAAGTGACGCCACCCCGTGCCCACCGGGCTTCATGAGACGATCATCGGCGACCTTCGGTGTGGGCTTCGAGTTTTTCGAGCTCTCAGCGGTGGTCGTAGCATCCGCTGCTTTCGACGTAGCCTCTTGTTGTGCCGAAGCCTTCTCTAACGATTCACAGTCGCGGCCCTTTGTAAGGCCCACGCTTTCGGCCATTCGAACCAAAAGCTGACCGCAGAAGAGCAGCTGCTGCTCTGTTGGTGCGGCTCCTTCGGCAAGTCCACTTTTCAGCGATCCACTTGAAAGCTCCGACAAATCATCCTTGATCGAAATGGATGAATCTTCGGAAATGACCAGTTCAAGGATAGAATTGATCGCATTCGGATCCAAGGTCTGAATTGGCTGGGCTTTCGCCGGCGGCTGCGCGACAGATTTTTCAGGCACTATTTGCGGTGCTGCACCTTCGGCCGAAGGCTCAACGGCCTCTACGCGCGGTGCGATTTGTCCGTTGAAAAAAGCGTCATCACTTGATGTGCTGGCTTTTGCCCCGCGAGTTTTTGCGGAGGCCATGCGGTCTGTTGGACGAAGCGGTCGAAACGTAAACCGCGTCGCTAAAGACGATCGTTTAAACGGTGATTGGATCACAGGTCCACACACCGACGACAAAAACTGCTGTACGCTTGATTCTGTCGTCATTTTAACTTCGTCACTAATTTCACTGCTGGCGACTTTGTAGCTGATTTTAAATGCAGCAATATGGTCGATTCCGAGGCGGCCTTTTTTAGCGACCATTTGAAAGCTCGGGACTACGTCTTTGTCGACGGCTTCGCCGTCAGAACCTTTTCTGCAAACTTTAGTCGGTGGGGCCTGAAATGTCTGAAGCGATCCCGAGAGTTTACTTTGCGCGCAACTATCTAGCTTTGTGGTCATTTCTGTTTTTGGTGCAAACTGGCCCGTAACTTTGCCGGCATCGCCAGAACATGCAGAGATCAAGAAAGTAATTCCGCCCATGAGAGTAAGAGTCAGCGTCGATGAGCTCACGGCTTGAGCGATTTTTCTTTTGCTACGATGACTCACAAAAACCTCCAGGTGGCGCTTTGGACGACATCCAAAAAGCGTACGGCATCACCTTGTGCTGCAAAACCCGGTACACGCCATTGTTGAGTCGAGGCTAATTGGGCGTGATGAGGATCTGTTTTACGAACTCAGATCGGGCCCACACCGCCAAATTTCGTCACTTGCTTGCTGCGGCGCACATGCTAGAGCTTCACAGAGGAAATCAACGGATACCGAAGAGGGAGATCAAAGTGGGTTCAAAGCTTTCGCCAATGAAAGAACTGCCACCAAAGTCGAAATATAAAAAAGGCGATGTGCTGGTCGTCTTCGGCGAACTTTTCGCGCGTGGTTACGCCAATGGTATTGTCGACGAGGCTGAACGCGCAGGGCTCACCGTGATTCGTTCAACCGTTGGCCGAAGAGATACTTCAGGAGACCACGCAGGCCAGCTGCGTGCCTTGAATGCCGACGAGATCAAGCTACAGAAAACTCCCTTCATCAATATTCCCCTCGAAGCTGGGTTTGATCTCGAACCGGCTTTTGACGGAGGTCCAACACCAAATTCTTTTTTTGAGGGCGTAAAGCTGAGCGAGTGGTCCGACGCAAAAGCCGACTTTAAAAGTATCGAAGCGTCGCGCCAAAAAGGCCAATCACGATTTCGAAATTCAGTGAAGTCGTACATTAAAGAACTTAAGCAGCACATTCCCAAAGGAGCCAACGTCATTTTCTGCCACACGATGGCTGGCGGAGTGCCGCGCACAAAAATCATCATGCCTGTGATGAACCGTGTCTTCAAAGGCACGGGCGATCGGCACGTGGCTTCGAAAACTCTTTTCGAGTCAGATTTAGGTCGATTCGCGCTGATGAACTTTGAAGATGTCACTTCGGAAACTTTCCGGGTCCTGATTGAAGAATCCGAGAGCCTTACAAAGCAGATCGAGGCCGACGGTGGATCGGCTCGATATATCGCCTACGGGTACCATGGAACAGAAGTTCTGGTCGGTGGCGAATTCAAGTGGCAGACCTACACGCCCTATTTCCAGGGTTGGGCTAAAATGAAACTTGAAGATGTCGCCACTTCGGCGCACGCGAAAAAAATTAAAGTGACCGTCTATAACTGTCCCGAGATTCTCACCAATTCCTCTTCTATTTTTCTAGGTGTTGAAGTTTCGCTTTATCCACTTCTGGGAGCTCTTGAGCGAAAGCTTCAAACCACATTGCCTGAAAGCGGGAAATCGAGACTGAAGTCGATTCTTTCTGCCTGCAAAGAAAGATTAAAACCAGAGTGTTCAGTGGCAGATATCATGAGCTTCACTGAAAACTACATCGAGAGCGATCTAATCAAAAATCACTCTCTTTTTAACGAATGGCCCCAGAACAACTCTAAAGAACAAATGGAAACGATGCTCGGAGCCAGCGAACACCTTTTTTCGCAGCACCGAGATGAAAAAAATCCGATCACAAGCGTTTTGTCAGAAGAGGTGTTTCGAGCAACGGGATACGTTATGTTTCACGATAGTTTCCTTTGCGAAAAACCCGTTCAGTGGTTGGGACACGATGTTCTGACCGACGCTCTGGCAACTGGGAACACACTTTGAGTTTAGCGACAGGTTATCCGTTCACTTATCGCGACCTTCGCCTCACCGGTTACTCGCTGGCGGGGATCTCGACATCGATCGGATTTCCAGAGGCAGATGTTCTGTTCGACGTGGCCCAAGGGCTTCCCTATCAAACGCCATTCAATACGATTTTGCTGACCCACGCTCACATGGATCACGCCTCGGGCCTTCCCTATTTGATTTCTCAAAAGTCGATGCAAAGTCGCCCAAAGCCTTTAGTTATCATGCCCAAAGAAGCGATCGACCCACTCAAGCGAATCATGTCGATTTGGCACGAGATCGATCAATTCGAGTATGCGTTTGAATTTAAGGCCGTCGCCCAAGGCGAAAATATCCCTCTCAAGGGAGATTTCTTTGCCCGTAGCTTCCCCACTTTCCACCGCGTGCCCTCGCAAGGTTATACGATCTTTAAGACCAAACGGCGCTTAAGGCCCGAATTCTCCGGCCGCACACCACATGAGCTGGGGGCTTTGCGGAAAGCGGGCGAAATACTTGAAGAGACGCTTGAGGAAAACCTCATTTCGTATACTGGCGACACACGAATTGAGTTTCTTGAAAGTGACCAGGCCCGCAAGTCAAAGCTACTTTTCATGGAAGTCACTTACTGGGACAGCAAGAAGTCTGTCGAAAACGCACGTGAGTGGGGGCATATTCACTTTGATGAGCTTTTACCTAGGCTCGATAAGATCGAGGCAGAAAAAATAGTACTCATTCACGCTTCAGCTCGGCACACTACAAAGGCCATTCGAGACATTATCGAGGACAGAGTGCCAGAACACTTAAAACCAAAGTTGGTTCTCTTTCCGCGCCCGGTCTAAATATTTTGGAAAGGAACCCCCTTCTGTGAATCGCTCATCCATCACGCCCCTCCTCTTCTCAACTCTCTTGCCGACTTTACTTTTTTCTTCGCTCACGTTTTCACTTCTAGGCTGCACGTCGACAAAAAAAGAAAGCTCCGCTTCAGCCACTCCGAATTGGAGCGGCAAAATGCAAGAGCTTTCCGGCGCCCTGAATGCACTTCTTCCGCTTGTATCCGATAAAGGTCAGTTTGATGATCCGAAGAATGCCGCTGCGATTGATACAGCAACACTCCGACTTAAAAACCTCAGTCACCAAGTCCGCAAACTCGACAAACCTGCCGCTGATCCCGCTTACGACTCGATTGCGCAAATGCTAGATGAGGACCTTTCAAGAGCCGTCTCGGCGCTTAAAAATGGACAGCGCGATTACGCACGTCTTACGGTTCGAGAATCGATCGGATACTGCATTCAGTGTCACACTCAAACTGCAGGTGGACCGAGTTTTCCAAAACTAGATCTTGGCTTTGACCCATCGAAAATGTCCCCTCTGGCCCAGGGCGATTACTATGCAGCGACAAGACAGTTTGACGCCGCCCTCGGCGCCTACCTCTCGGGCGTTAAAGATTCAAACTATGCGAAAAAAGATATGTTCGGCTGGGAGCGAGCCGCAGCCTCAAGCCTTGCGATCTCCGTCCGATTTAAAGAGAGTCCAAAAGAAGCAAAATCCATCACGCGAGCTATCATTTCAAACTCTCAGTCATCGCCTTCGATGCGTGAAGCCGCGCAGTCGTGGTCGTCTTCGATTGATCGCTGGAGTCGTGAAAAGAAAAATAAATTCAAAGGCGAAAATGCGCGACTTGATCGTGCGGAAAGCCTCATCGCTGAAGCGGACCGAGCTCGTGAAAGTAAAGCGGCTCGAAGCGGCGATATTTTGTTTCTTCGTGCCTCAGCCGATCTTCATAAGTGGCTCAGTGAGCATCCAGCTGGGGAAAAGCGCGACGGGGCCTCACGCGCCAAAGCTCTTTTTCTGGCGGGACGAGCTGCTGAAGAACTCCGCGAGTTGAATTTTTGGACTCTACACGAGCGCTACTATGAGCTTTGTATCGATGCCGCCCCTGCGACAAGTCTTGCTCAAAACTGCTTTAAGCTTTTAAACGATAGCGTTCTTATGGGCTACACGGGATCTTCAGGCCTAAGCTTACCGCCGGAAGAGTCAACGCGGCTTGCAAAACTTAAATTCAAAGCGTTTGGCGATAAGACGCCTTAAAATTAATGCTGTGGAAGTCTGAGCAAGTCCTTTTCGATGGCGATGAGTACTTTGCCGCTCTGTTTTCAGAGTGGTCAAAGGCCCGTAGCGAAATAGATTTTGAAACTTACATTTTCGATGACGACGACATTGGCAAAGCCGTCACACGTGAACTCAGTCTCGCCGCCCAACGGGGCGTTCGAGTGAGGCTTCTTGTCGACGGTATTGGTGCCAGTGGTTGGTGGCAAACCCGAGGTGTTGAACTTCAAAAAGAAGGCATCGACGTTCGCGTTTATCATCCACTCCTCACCGCACAGCTATGGCGTCGACTGATGATCGATTTCAATGTGATTCGGCCAGAAAGAAAGCCAAAACGCTCTCTCGTTCTAAGACGACTCAATCGTCGCAATCATCGAAAAGTTTCTGTGGTCGATGGCAAAGTCGGCTTCGTAGGCTCTGTGAATGTCACTAATTGCCACTCCGAGAAATTTTCGGGGCCAAGCTTTTGGCGTGACACCTGCGCGCGCCTTGAGGGTCCTGGAGTCTTGGAACTTAAAACTGCGTTTGAGCACGCGTGGCAACGAGCCCAATCAGTGACAGCGCCGCGGAAACTAAAAATACGTTTTTCTTTAAAACGGCGCGACGTTCCCACGTCTCGCCCCGTGAGCCTCAACTACACACGGCGTTTAAGAAAACAGTCGCGGCTTCGATTCGTACAAGCTTTAGAACAAGCTCAGGAAAGAATTTGGATCTCCAATGCTTACTTAGCTCCGCCATCCAATATCGCACGCGCTTTGCGAAGGGCCGCGAAACGTGGCGTCGATGTTAGAGTGATTGTGCCATCAAGATCAGACGTTTGGTTTATGTCGTTTATCGCCAGAGCTTACTACCGTGCGCTGCTTAAGGCCGGAGTGAGGGTGTTTGAATATGGACCAAGATTTCTTCACGCAAAATGTCTGATCATCGACAGAGAAGCGATGATCGGTTCAACAAATATGAACCGCCGCAGTTTTCTGCACGACCTTGAAGTCGATGTCAGACTTGATCATCCCGACTCCATCGCAAAACTTTCAGATCAATACATTAAGGACCTTGAAACATCGGCAGAGGTCGTTAACCGTGGTACGATTGTTGGATCGCGCTTGGGGCGCCTTTTGAATTATCTTTTCCGATATTGGGTCTGACACATGTCCAGTGATTCCGTGCTTCGCGTTCTAAGTTACAATATTCATAAGGGCTTCGCTCTTTCTCAACGATTTGTTCTTGGAGGAATCCGCGATGGCATTCGGCAGGTTCATGCCGACATTGTGTTTTTACAAGAAGTCCTTGGCGACCACAAAAACCACCAGGAAAAAATCAAAGAATGGCCAGGTCCTCAGCTCGAATTTTTAGCCGACGAAATCTGGCCTCACTATGCCTATGGAAGAAATGCCGTCTACTCGGCGGGGCATCACGGAAACGCCATTCTTTCGAAATTTCCCATTTCAAGTTTTGAGAACATCGATATTTCAAACAATCGATTCGAACGACGCGGAATTCTACATGCCGTGACCACTTGGAAGGATGCACCACTTCATCTTCTTTGCGTTCACTTAGATCTCACCAGCAATGGACGTAAAATTCAGAACGAGCGGATTGTACAGCGAATTCAGGAAAGTATTCCTGCCAATGAACGCCTCATCCTTGCCGGAGACTTCAACGATTGGCGCGGCCTCGCGACGAGCCACTTTGAATCGACTCTTGAACTTAAAGAAGCTTTTCAAACAGTTCACGGCGCGCACGCAAAAACTTTTCCTTCGCCGTTTCCACTTCTAACTTTGGACCGAATGTACACTCGGGGATTCGCACCGCTCACGGCTCTCTGCCACGAAGGCCCACCGTGGTCGGCGCTGAGCGACCACCTTGCCATCGAGTCTTCGTTGCGACCCGAATAGTCTTTTAAATGAGAAGCTAGGCTCTTGAGGGAAATCGGCAAATGAATTCGGCACCCTCGCCGGGCCGCGATCTCACGGCAATCGACCCACCGTGCGCAAGAACGATGTGTTTTACAATGGCGAGGCCAAGCCCAGTTCCACCGACTTCGCGCGCACGCCCCGCATCGACACGGTAGAAGCGCTCAAAAAGTCTGGGTAAATGCTCTTCAGAAATTCCAGGCCCCGTGTCCCGAACAACTAAGACCGTATAACCTTGGTTTGCGCCCGTACCAGGCTCCCAGCAAATTCGTATTTCTGTACCATCTGGCGAGTACTTGGTCGCATTGTCGATCAGATTCACAAGCACTTGTTCGATCCGGGTCGCGTCACCAAGAACTCGGTCGGTCTTAATTTCCAGCCGCACAGTGTGACGTTTTGAGCGTCGCCCCTCTAAAAGCCTGAGGGCTTGCTCCGAAATCTCTGCCGTTGAAACCAAAGACTTTCTAACTTCAGCGCCTGATTCCAAAACCGACAGATCCAAAAGATCATTCACAAGGAAAATTAAGCGGTCCACGTTTCGACTGACGACATCTAAAAAACCGACCGCATCTTCGGTGCGAGAGTTTTTAAGGTCGTCTCGCACGGTATCGACGTAGCCTTTTATAGAGGTCAGCGGGGTCTTTAATTCATGAGAGGCATTGGCGACAAAATCGATTCGGATTTGCTCGGACGCCTTCAATTCAGAGATATCGTGAAAAATCGCGACGGCCCCGTAGACTTCTGCGCGGTCGTCTCGCGATAGAAGGGGCGAGACAGCTACGGAAAATTCTCGCTCGGACGAGTGAAGTTCTGTTCTTAGTCTCACTCGAAAGGTGCGCGTTGTTTTTTCGCTGAGCACACGATCAAACGCCGTCAAGAGTTCCGGAAGACGGAAGCGCTCTTTCAGCGGAAGTGCACTGCCGCCGGTCGCGCCAGCACCAAAAAGAACTGCAAAACGTGAATTAAAATAAAGCGGTTCAGTCTCTTTTCCCATAGCGACAATGGCTTCGTTCACAGATCCAAGAATCGTCACAAGTTCTTCTCGCTCGCGAACCAATAGGGCTTCACGTTGGCGAATTCCCCTTGAAAGACTTTCGACCGTCTTTTCAAGATCCTGCCACTCTCCGGGCTCATCGATAAAAGCGTCGTCGTTCTCTTCGAACGATCGGCGCGGTCCTCGTCGCTTCATCGAACGTAGGATACGCGCCATGGGACGAAGACCGAGGTAAGTGACAAAAGAGATCCACAAGACACTTGAAATTAAAATTGCGGCAAAAAGCCACGAAAGCTTCTCATCGAAGGTTCGAACAAGTTGATCTGCCGCTGACGCATCAATAGCCTTGGGAGCCGCTTCTAAAAGCGAGAGAGCGTGGTAGCGAAGTGTGTAGCCCGTTACAACAAGCCCGACCGTGAAACCAACCGCTTGAAGCAGCAATGTGCGTGAGGCCGTTTTCCACGGAAAATACTGGGCATTCGCTTTGAGCGAAAGACCAAGCCGGCGCCACCTTCGTGAAACTTTATCGAGAGCGATCACAATCCAGTGATTAAGCCTCTAATTCGGGCTTAACGCGATATCCAACGCCCCGCACCGTCTCAATGACATCTGCGCAGGGTCCGAGTTTTTTTCGGAGTCCAAAAACATGCGTATCGACCGTGCGTCCAACAACACTCACGCCATCACCTTGGACCTGAGAAATGAGTGAGTCGCGCGTGAGAACACGTCCCTGACTTTTCGCAAGCGCCATCAAAAGCTTGAATTCGCTGGGTGTGAGAGAAATCGGCTCGTCTTCGCATTTTACTTCGTACGTTTCAGGAAAAAGCGAAAGTCCGCCAAGTCGAATGACCTGGAAAGGAACTCGTGCCGTGGAATTTTCCGAAGAGCGATCTGTTCCGCCATCGAGGCGCTGTTCAGACGTTGCGCCGGCAAAATCAGCCGGCTTAAGACGTCTTGTCAAAGCACGAACTCGCGCCACTAAGACAGACGGCTCAAAAGGTTTCGTCAAATAATCATCGGCACCAGCGTCGAGGCCTTCGACGATGTCTTGAGGTTCACTTTTCGCAGTGATCATGAGCACAGCAAGTGCTGACCTCTCGTATTTCTTTCGAAGTTCGCGCGCAAATTCAACACCGCTCGAACCCGGAAGCATCCAGTCCAAAATGCAGACATCAAATCCCGAGGAACCGTCTTCGGAATCAATCGCCGCAAAAGCACCGCGCGCCTCTTCGACGGAATTCACGGCCGTCACCGAGTGACCTGCTCGCTTTAAGTGGACCGCAACCAGATCTCGAACATCGGCCTCATCTTCAACGATCAAAACTTTTTGACCCGAATTCAAACCAGTTCCAATAAGCGATGTCATGAATCTCTCCTTGATTCCGTTATCAAACCTTGGCTGCATTTCTTTTCCCAACTCCGTGACGGACATCTTCTCCCGTGCAAGCGAAGATAACGTCTTCAGCAATATTGGTTGCGTGATCGGCCATTCGTTCCAGATTTCGCGCAACAAGAATCATATCGAGGGCCGGTCCGATTTGGTCGGGTGAAGTGCGCATGAATCCAACCATTTTCTCGAAGACCGAATTTTTAAACTGATCCACTTCATCATCACTTTCCAAAACACGCTGAGCGAGCGCAATATCATCTCGCATGAAGGCGTCGAGTGCGTCGCGAACCATGGCTTTCACCAAGCCCGCCATTTTTGGAAGATTAAGCTTCAGATCGACACCACCATCTTCGATGTAATGATCAACGTTGTAACCGATGTTCATCGCTTGGTCGCCCATGCGCTCAAGATCTGTATTAATCTTGATAATTGCCAAGATCAGTCGAAGATCGGCTGCAACAGGCGAAAGCCGAGCCAAGACTTCAAGGCAGATGCTATCGATCATCATATTTTCGTCGTTAATTTTTCGCTCGATAGATTTTAGCTGAGCAAAACCGGATTGATCTCTGGTTCCAAGCAGAAGTGTCGACGTCTCGATCGCCTGCTCAACCAAGCCCCCCATAGCGAGGATGCGGTTCTTAAGTTCGCGAAGTTCGATCTCAAATTGACGAATCATGTTCTATCTCCTCAACCGAATCGGCCGGTAATATACTGCTCGGTTCTCGTATCTTTGGGCTTCGTAAAAATACTCTTCGTCGGCCCAACCTCAACAAGCTCCCCCATAAGGAAAAATGCCGTCTGGTTTGAGATTCGCGCCGCCTGCTGCATATTATGAGTCACTATTAGCACCGTCACGTCGTTTCGAAGCTTCATGACAAGCTCTTCGATTCGCGCGGTCGAGATCGGATCAAGGGCCGACGTCGGTTCATCCATCAATAGGATCTGGGGCTTCACGGCCAGCGCACGTGCGATGCAAAGTCGCTGCTGCTGACCGCCCGAGAGCGATGTTCCGGGCTTTTTAAGCTTGTCTTTGACCTCGGTCCAAAGTGCAGCCTGTATCAATGACATTTCGACGACCTCATCGAGGATATTGCGGCGCATGACACCCGCAAGCCTGAGTCCTGCAGCGACGTTATCGAAAATCGACAATCCCGGAAATGGATTTGGTTTTTGAAAAACCATTCCCACCCGACGACGAATCGAAACCGGATCAACGCCGGAGGCATAGATATTGTCGCGGCGACCGGCCCCAGGAATCAGGACTTCGCCGCTGACGCTGGCTCCGTCGGTCTCTTCATGCAGTCGATTCAGACACCGAATGAACGTCGATTTTCCGCAGCCCGAGGGACCGATCAACGAGAAGACATCGTTTTTTTGCACGACCAGCGAAATATCTTTCACAACATGATGGTCACCAAACCAAGCGCTCAGGCGCTTTGTCTCAAGGGCGGACCCGTCGGAAACAGAAAGTTTAGGCGACACCGGTGATTCCAAAGTCGGCTCCATCAAATTTTTCTCCGTGTCAGAATTCGAGTCACGAGGTTCAGTAAAAAAACAACGAACACTAGAACCAAGGCCCCCGTCCACGCCAGCTGGCGCCATGTCTCATCGTGACTTGTGGCATAGGTGTAAATCTGAACCGGCATACTCGCTATCGGACTTGAAAGACCTCGGAATCCGAACGAATTGGAGAAGGCCGTAAAAAGGAGCGGCGCCGTTTCACCGGAAACTCGCGCCAAGGCGAGTAAGATACCTGTCGTGATCCCAGTTCGCACTCCGGGAAGAATCAAACGCATTAAAACTTTCCAACGCGGAAGTCCCAACGCAAGACCCGCCTCATGCACGGCCGAGGGAACTAGTTTTAAAATTTCCTCTGTCGAGCGCGCCACGATCGGAACCATCACAATCGCCAACGCAAAGCCCCCGGCCCAAGCCGAGTATCCTTTTAAAGGAACCACAACCAAGGCGTACGCAAAAAGTCCGATAACGATCGAAGGTACACTTGTTAAAAGATCGATGGCGATGCGAAGCGCTTTTGCGGTCCGCGTTTTTTTAAGTTCAGAAAGCGCCATCCCACAAGCTAGCCCTAAGGGAACTCCCAGCGCCGAGGAAAGTCCCATCAGTACAAGACTTCCCGTGATCGCATTCGCCATCCCGCCACCAGACTCACCCACAGGTCTTGGAATTTCAGTAAAGAAGCTCCAACTAAGGCCTCCCCACCCGCGAAGCAGAAGATAGGCGAAGATAAAGAACAGCGGCGCAATCGCCGCAAAAGCCAGCGCGCACAAAACCGCCAGAGAAAAGTAATTTACCATTTTTCGTCGTCCGTCTCGAATCGAGAGTTCAATCATGCGCGACTCCCGCGTTCAAGATAACGAACCAGCGTGCGAGCCAAGAGATTCACAATCAGCGAAACGATAAAGAGCGAGAGCCCTACAAATGCGAGGCTACTTAAATGAAGCCCATCGGCTTCGTTGTATTCGTTCGCGATGACGGAAGCCATCGTCTGGGCGGGTTCGAAAAGTGAACTTGGAATCGCGTTTCGATTTCCGATCACCATCGTGACCGCCATCGTCTCACCAATGGCGCGACCCAAACCCAAAATCACTGCACCGATGAGGCCTGCTCGTCCCGTCTTCAGAAGCGCTAGACGGATCATCTCCCACCGAGTTGCTCCTAAACCTAACGCCGCTTCGCGAACGCTATCGGGAACGGTGAGCAAAACTTCGCGAGATAGCGCTGTGACCGTGGGTGTGATCATGATCGCAAGTACAAGACCCGACGTTAAAAGACCAAGTCCCAACGGTGGTCCATTAAATAAGCCTTGAGAAAACATCATCATTTTTGCCGAGAGCGACACAAGAGTGACTGACGTCATTCCAAAGGCGTCCGCCAAAAGAAGAAATGGGTACGCGATACCGGTCAGAACGTGCGCCAAGGCGGCCGCAAAATAAGTTTCAGGTCCAAACCAAGTCGCAAGAAAAGGCTGAATGTGGTCCCGCATCACTGGCGCCAAAACAAAGACGCCCCAAAGTCCATAGACGACGGAAGGAATGGCCGCCAAAAGCTCGACAAGAAATGCCACGATGCCTGCAAGTTTTCTCGGAGCGATTTCGCGAAGAAAGAGAGCTGTGCCGATAGAAATAGGCGCCGAAATCATCACAGCAATGGCACTGGAAGCGAGTGTACCGACAATAAAAGGTGCCGCGCCGAAAATCTCCATCGGCGGATTCCAATCGTCGATCGTCCAAAACTTCCAGCCCGTTTCCTTGATCGCAATCCAAGAGAGGTCCGCGATAAAGATCAACATTCCTACAAAAAGAAGAATCGTCGTCCAAGAAACTGCGCGAAGGCCCGCGTAAAAAACACGGTCGCCAATATTGGCGCGACCGCTCAAATTAGTTGAGCCTTTGGGGGAACGATTCATGGATATTTTGTAGCAAACCGCTTTGCCAAGAACGTGTCAGGATTGTGTTAGGCCACGCCAAGGGCTCTTAAACCCTGCACAAGTGCGACCGTGAGAACGTAGGCCGCGACATTGAAAATAATCAACTGTGCGACGGCAAATTTCCACGAATTTGCCTCCCTCACAGCAACCGCAAAAGTCGCTAAACATTGCAGCGCGATCATAAAAAAGATCATCAGACCAAGAGTCGAAGCAACGGTAAAAAGCGGCTGACCATCGGGAGCTTTTGCTTCACTTAAACTTCGAAGAAGGCCCGTCTCGCCAGACCCGTCGACGCCATCCTCACTTTCGGTCGCGTGAAAAATAACAGCTAGTGTCGATACAAAAACTTCGCGTGCAGCAAACGCGGAGATCAGGCCAAGCCCTGTGCGCCAGTCGCCGCCCATCGGTTCAAAGATGGGCGACACGACTTTTCCGACAACACCGGCATAACTTGATTCAAGCCGCACGGCTTGGTCTTGTTCATTGAAGTGAGGGAAAGTTGTCCCGATCCAAATTAACACCGAGAGCACCAGAATTACGGGGCCTGTTTTTTTAATGTAGGATTTTGTTCGGAGCAAAGCTTGTTTGATGACAAGATTCAGTTTCGGCCGTCGATACAGCGGAAGCTCGAGAATAAGAAATGAAGTCTCTTTCCCAAAAAGTCCGTGTTTTTCTGCGATAGTGCCGAGGACACGAGCTGCAAGGACACCGACGACGACACTTCCTAAAGAAAGCGCAGCAAGCCCCAATCCTGCAGCCAGCGCGCGGTCACCGAAAAGAAGTCCCAATAAAAGAGCATACACGGGAAGTCGCGCGGAGCAGCTCATGAGCGGCAAAATCAGCAAAGTCAGCATTCGCTCGCGGCGTGAGCTGATTGTACGAGCCGCCATCATCGCAGGCACTGCGCAGGCAAAGCCGGAGAGGAGCGGAACAAACGAGCGGCCGCCAAGACCGACAGCTTTCAGCGGCCGATCCACAATCGAAGCAGCCCTTGCAAGATAACCGCTGTCTTCCAGAAAAATTAAGCCGCAAAAAAGTATAAAAATCTGCGGTACAAAAACCATCACAGCACCGAGGCCTGAAAGAAGCCCGTCGGAAATAAGCTGCGAAGCTAGCTGCACAACAGGGCTCACTGAAAACTGAGAAGTCCAGGAAGAAAACCCCTCGGAGGCAAGAGAGAATCCGTTGTCCACAAACTCCATCAGAGGTTGCGCGAGCCAGTAGATCAAAGTGAAGAGGCCGGCCATGATAATAAAAAACAGGATCGGACCCAAAACAGGATGAAGGGCGAAGCGATCCATCCTGCGAGTGGATTCCCGTGGACCTGGTGGATTTTTCCGTGAATTCCCGTCCGGCAAAAATTTTGGTGAAGCTTGGTGAACGACAATATCTTTTATTCTTTTCGCCTCGCGAAGATCATTTCCCTGAGGCGCCCCGGAACCTGTCATTGGAATTCCGCTGGACGAATTGTGGCTGATCGCTTCAAGGCTGACGGCTTGATATAAGAGATCCTCGACGTCGGTTCCGACTTCTATAACCAAAAGCCCAAGTTCTTCTGACAGCTTTTTAAGATCTAATGACTGACCTTCAAGTCGAAGAAGATCCAGCATAGTGACTGCCACAAGAAGTCGAGGAACACTCTGCGAAGACGCTTCACCCAGAACGGATTTTTTAGCAAAGAGCCTCTTCAAACTAACTACGATCGCAAGCTGCCTCGACAGCTGAGTCGCATCGACGACCGCTATCACCGTATCTGGATTTTTCGCCTCTAACGCTTTGAGCGTGATTTCTTCGTCCGGCGACCGTGGGGACAGAGAATAAACTCCTGGCGTATCAATGAGCTGAAACTCTCGCCACGGGCCAGAATGCAGATCCACGGTCGAGCCCGGATAATTGACCGCGCGTGATCGCAGTCCCGTCAGTCGATTAAAGAGCGTCGTTTTTCCGGAGTTAGGTGAACCGATAAGAAGAATTGTCTTCATTCACGGACCTCCGGCTCACGGACCTCTCGCACACTGAAGTGATTCGCCTCGGCTGGTCGAAGCGCAACGACTGTATCGCGAACAAAAATCAGGATTGGTTCCCCTAAAGGAGCGCGTCCGAAAAACTCGATCTCCTCACCGGCGGCGATTCCAAGATCGCTCAAGCGGCCCAAAATCAAAGGGTCCCCATCGCTCAACACCGCTGTCACGGAAAGACGAATATCGACATCGCGGGAATTGCCGGCTTTCGACGTGTGAGCTCGAACCCAATCCGTGAGGCTAACATGTCCTGTGGCGTCGGAATTGCGGCTCATAAGGTTCGACCGTAGGTTGTTTCGCTGTCAATTTCAGCGCGTCCCGACAAGTGAGACGGAAATGAGAACGCGCAACGATCCTTCACTGTTAAAAAGACCGACCAGAAGTTGCTTTTAGATATCTTTCTATCGCCGCGCTAAAGCCCACCTTAAGAGCATCGCACACCAACGCATGACCAATTGAAACTTCATCGATCCAAGGTATGTGCCTGATAAGGACCGGAAGGTTCTCGGCCGTAAGGTCGTGACCCGCATTCACTCCGAGGCCAGCAGCTTGAGCAAAACGCGCGGCTTGAACATAAGACGCGATCACTTCAGCGGACTTTGGACCGTCAAAATTTTCAGCGAAGGATTCGGTGTAAAGTTCAATGCGGTGGACTCCGATTTCTTTCAAAATTTTCGCATCGGACTCAGAGAAATGAGCCGGATCTATGAAGACCGAAATTCTAATTTTTGGCAGACGTCTGACTACATCTTCCAAAAGTCGTCGCGAGGCCTGAACTTTAAAACCGGCATTTGATGTGATGGCCTCTGGCGGATCCGGAACGAGGGTCGCTTGATCGGGCTTTACTTCCTCAACAAGTTTGATCCAGGCCTCGTCGGGAAATCCCTCGACGTTAAACTCGCCCCGCACCAAAGGACGAAGAGCACGCACATCTGAAAACCGAATATGTCGACCATCGGGCCTAGGGTGAACCGTGATGCCGTGGGCCCCCAATTTCTCGATCTCTACAGACCAGGCCAGCACATCGGGGTTGTTTTTTCCGCGAGCATTACGGAGTGTCGCAAGCTTATTTACGTTCACGGAAAGCTTTGTCATTTAAAAACCTCACGTTTCATCTAGCCTATTTGCCAGCCGTTCGCTAGGTTCAAGGCCATGTCGCAATCACTTAAAACTGTCAAAGGCATGCGAGACCTTCTTCCCGAAGTCGCTCGGAAGTTCCGCCACATCGAAACCGTTGCAACTGATCTCAGTCAGCTCTACGGCTTTGAGGAAATTCAAACTCCCATTTTGGAACCCACCGCACTTTTTTTAAGAACCTTGGGTGATACCAGCGATATCGTCACAAAAGAAATGTACCGCTTCACGGATCACGGCGGCGATGACTTGGTGTTAAGGCCCGAAGGGACGGCCGGAGTTGCCCGTGCTTTCATCAACGAAGGTCTTGCTCAACATTTGCCGCTAAAACTCTTTTACCACGGTCCGATGTTTCGACGCGAACGCCCTCAGCGCGGACGCTACCGACAGTTTTTTCAATTTGGAGTCGAAATTCTTGGAGTTGAAAAACCTCAAGCAGACATCGAAGTTATTGCGTGCGGCTACCGAATTCTCAAATCTCTTGGTGTCTTGGGAACCGTCACACTGCACTTGAACACCATTGGGGATTCAGCGTCGCGAAACGCGTTCAAAGAAAAGCTCGTCGCATACCTTTCCGACAAAAAAGATCAGCTCTCAAAAGAATCCGTCGAGCGCTTAGAGAAAAACCCACTGCGTATTTTGGATTCAAAAGATGCGGGCGACAAAGCGGTACTTACCGGTGCACCCAAACTCAAAGATTCACTCACAGAAGAAGCGCAGCTTTTTTTCAATAATGTCGTCGAAGGCCTTGGAATTCTTGAAATTCCTTATGTGATCGACGAACGCCTTGTGCGGGGTCTTGATTACTACGGTCACACTGTTTTTGAATTCACAACGACAGCCCTTGGCGCTCAAAGCGCGATTCTTGCCGGAGGCCGCTACGACGGTCTCATTTCAGATCTGGGCGGGCCGAAAACTTCCGGGGTAGGTTGGGCGTTTGGTGTCGACCGCATCGTCGAGCTTTTGCCAGAATTACCTGTGGCTAAAAAACCCATTGCCATCATTCCGATGGGGCCCGAGGCCGAAACTATGGCCTTAAAGCTGGCTGAGGACTTGAGATCCAACGGCCTTAGCATCGAACTTGGATTCTCTGGGAACCTGGCTAAACGCATGAAAAGAGCCGACAAATTAGGAGCGAGCCACGCCGTTATCTTGGGTTCCGATGAAATTGCAAAACAAGTCGCGATGGTGAAGTTCCTAAAACTTGGGACGCAAGAAGAGGTGCCAATAAGAGACCTCGTCGCTCGCCTCAGCCACTCGTCGACAAAAGAACCCTCCTGATGTAATCTCCCCGCCATATGATGGCGGCTTCAATTCCAAGCACAGTGAAGGCTTTCACTCTCTCCCTGGCACTTTTGCTGGGCGGCCTTACTTTCTCCGAGCGTTCCGAAGCCGCTTCAGTTCTGACGTGTGGTCTTGATTTTCAAGTCAAAGGAACCGACATCCAAATTCTCGTCGGGTACTCAAGACTTCGCGGTGTTGGAACGATTTCTTGCATTGACGCTTCTGGAAAAAAGACTTCGCTCCCCATCAAAGTGACAGTCGGCACCCCGATCTTGTTCCCTCGCGTGTCGTTTGCACCGTGGCTGATTGTTCGTGGGTCAGCGACAGATGTTAAGTTTCTTGGTCAAGGCCCAGAAACGCTTCGCGGAAAATACCTGACACTTGATATCCGCGTTGCTGTGGATCGAGGTGCCGCGTCGATCTTGGCGCTTGAAAGCGAAGATGGATCGATTGTTATCGACCTTATCCTTGACGATGTCGAAGGCTTTGGTCTGGCCGTCGGCGGAACAATCGTCACGATCGAGTAGCGACCTAATGCGCGATGGCTTGTCTCTGAGCCGCATTCTCGGTTGGCTCATGCGATGGCAATTGAAACTCAAACGACCCTAGATTCTGATTATAGTTCGCTCGCTCGGCTGGCTGAGGACAATCCGTCGGCGTTTTTTGAGAAGATCGCGCACCGACTTTCATGGTTCAAACCGTGGGACAAAGTCACAACGACATCCTTTAAAAAACCTGTGTCGATTCGGTGGTATGAAGGCGGAAAGTTAAACGTTTCTTTCAACTGCCTGGACCGGCATCTTTCAGCGAGAGGCGACAAACTGGCGCTCATCTGGGAGCCGGACTCGATCAGCGAAGCTTCAAGAACATTCACTTATCGTGAGCTCGCTCGGGAGGTCGGACGATTCACTAACACCCTGAAGTCTTTGGGGGTCACCCGCGGTGATCGTGTCACGATCTACATGCCGATGATTCCGGAGGCTTCGTTCGCGATGCTTGCGTGCGCACGTCTTGGCGCCGTACATTCGGTGATTTTTGGAGGGTTTAGTCCCCAATCGATTGCTGACCGAATGTTTGACGCAAAAAGCGACATCATCATCACAGCTGACGAAGGCCTTCGTGGCGGAAAAATAATTCCTCTCAAAAAAAATGTCGATGAAGCTCTGAAACTTTTGGCCGCGCAAACGGACTCCACACCCGTCAAACATACTTTGGTCGTGCGCCGAACTCATAACACCGTTCCGATGACCTCGGGCCGTGATCTTTTCTACGACGAAGTTTCAAAGACGATGAGCGCCGATTCACTTCCCGTGGAAATGGACTCAGAGGACCCACTCTTCTTTTTGTACACCTCAGGATCGACTGGAAAACCAAAGGGCGTTCTTCACACCACCGGCGGATACCTAACTTGGGCCGCTTTCACACATGAGCTGGTTTTTGGTCTCAAAGAAGACGATGTCTACTGGTGTACAGCCGACGTCGGATGGATCACGGGACATAGCTATTTGATCTATGGTCCACTGGCCAACGGCGCGACCACCGTCATGTTCGAAGGGGTTCCAAATTTTCCAGATGTTTCAAGATTTTGGAACGTCATTGATAAGTATAAGGTCACAGTATTCTACACGGCCCCAACGGCGATTCGCGCACTCATGCGCGAGGGCGAAGCGCACGTTAAAAAGACGTCGCGCAAATCACTGAGACTTCTTGGCAGTGTTGGTGAGCCCATCAATCCGGAAGCGTGGAACTGGTATCACAAGGTCGTTGGCGATGGACGCTGTCCGATTGTGGACACTTGGTGGCAAACAGAAACGGGCGGAATTCTAATTTCGCCGATTCCCGGCGTTTCGAATCTTAAACCTGGATCCGCCTTGAAGCCTCTTCCGGGAATAAAAGTTCAACTCATGGATCACCAAGGCGTAGTAGCTCATGGTGCCACCGAGGGAAATCTTGTCATCACAGACTCTTGGCCAGGACAAATGCGGACTGTCTTCGGTGATCACGCGAGGTTTGAAGAGACTTATTTTTCGACTTATCCTGGCACCTACTTTACTGGGGATGGAGCAAGGCGCGATGCCGACGGAGATTTTTGGATTACAGGTCGTGTTGACGATGTCTTAAATGTTTCCGGCCACCGTTTGGGAACGGCCGAAATTGAAAGCGCTCTTGTCGCACACAAGAGTGTCGCTGAAGCGGCGGTCGTTGGATTTCCTCATGACCTCAAGGGCACCGGAATTTACTGTTACGTGACTTTGAAATCGGGAGTTTCTGGAACCGATGCTTTAAAGAATGACCTCATCCAGAAGGTGCGAAGCGAGATTTCTGCGATTGCAACACCGGACGCAATCCAATGGGCGCCGAGCCTCCCCAAGACGCGATCGGGAAAAATTATGAGACGGATTCTTAGAAAAATTGCCGAGGCAGCGGCCGGCGAAAAACGCGACGAGTCTTTCACTTCGAAAAAGCAAGACCTTGATCTCGGAGACATTTCAACTCTTGCTGACCCGAGTGTCGTTGATGAACTCGCACGAAATCGCGAAAGCCTAGGTTTATGAAATTACTTTGAGCGGCCCTCAGGACCAGCTTCTTAAAGGTTTCCCCCCTAAGGTGGACATTGAGCCGAGCTCGGAGGAAAATAAGAAACGATGTCGCAACCTTCGCAGTCCTCAGCCACCGTCGCCGGAACCAAACGTTTTTTTGAAAAACTAAAATCAGCGCCCGCTGATACGACTTTTTCACTTCCGCCGTCGCGCCTGGGCAGAACGGGACTCATGGTTTCACGCGTGGGATTTGGCGGCTACAGAATTCACGAACATGATCCTGACCACCGCTTAGCGCTGAAAGCCGCTATTCAATCGGGAATAAATCTCATCGATACAAGCTTCAACTACACCGATGGTTCCAGCGAACGAATCATCGGCTCGGTACTTTTGGACATGATCAACGACGGACTCGCCAAACGGGATGAGATTGTTATCATCACCAAAGCCGGCTTCATTCAAGGCGCCGCTTTGGCCGAGGCCAAACGAATGAAGGCCCGTGGGGAACTTTGGAATGACGTTATCGAAATGCCAAACGAAACATGGCACTGCATCTCGCCTGCTTTTTTGGCTCACTCGATCACGCAATCTTTGGAACGCCTGAAAGTCGATACGATCGACGTACTTCTCATTCACAACCCAGAAGTATTTTTTAAAGCCTCACGGAAAAACATTGAAGATCGAAAGCTATTTTTAAAGCGCCTATTGAACGCGTTCAAACATCTCGAAGGTGAAGTCGCAAGCGGCCGCATTAAACACTACGGCGTCTCATCCAACGGATTTCCCGAGCCTGAAAATCAATCGACTCACGTGCCACTTAAAAAACTTGTGGATCTCGCGAAGGAAGCCGCGGGTTCTGAAGATCACCATTTTTCAGTCGTTCAGTTTCCGTTCAATCTTTTCGAACCAAATCCTGCACTGTACCCGCAGCAAGAAGGCGAAATCCTCTTGGACGTCGCTAAAAAACTTGAACTTGGTGTGCTCACAAATCGTCCGCTGAACGCGCTTCGCGAAAGTCGCGTCGTTCGACTGGCTCCGTTTCGTAACCACGATCCGGTATTTATTAAGGGTGAACTGCATGCGGCTCTGGGGCGCGCTATCGAACTTGAGCGTGAACATCCGTTTCGCCCGAAGGATCCTCCCCAGGGCGTGCGGTGGGCACATGAACTTCGGGAACCCTTAGCCGAACTGAGCGATGTTTTGTCGTGGCGAGATTTTGCGCTGACCAAAATTTATCCCTCTATTCGACAAGCTTTGGGCCGCGTTCCGATGGAGGCGCAAGGATGGCGTGTTCAATACGAAACGGCGATCGCAAAATTTCTCGATCTCGTGACGTCCGATCTTGAATGCCTTGCCAATTCTCGCGCGCTTCTTTTGATTGAAAACTTGGAAACGCTTGAACCAAAACTTAAGACGGACACATCGCTCTCGGCGAAAGCACTTTCGGTCTATACGGGGCTTCCACAAATTCATTCTGTTCTTGTCGGAATGAGAAAGCCTGATTATGTCGCCGACCTTCGCTCGGCCCGCGCTGGCCTCACTGAGGCTGAGACACGAAGTCTTTTAACGAAACTACAGCGTCACAAGAGCTAACGAATAGAGCCCGAACTCTAAAGCCGGATCTAGCCAGAGCAAAAACACCTTAAAACATCGAAGTGTTTGCAATCCCCTCGATCGAAGTACGAAGTACTTACATCGAGGGGTGAATCATGACGAAAAAGCACGCAGTTAGGTTTCTAAATACTTTCGTTTCGAGTCTCGCTGTGAGTCTTGTGGTGAGCGTTGCGGTAAGCATTTTAGGCTTCACGTCCAACGCGGTGGCCAGTGCGACAGGTTTCAAGGCGAGTTCGGTCGAAGTAAAAAAAGCGGATGGGACATTTGACCGGCGCATTTACACCGAAATCTCTCGCGGCCCTGCAAAAGCCCCAGTTGTAGTTCTGCTCAATGGACTCATCTACGACATCGAACGATGGAATCCCGTGGCCGAGGAGCTTGCGAGTCAGGCTCTGACGATTGTACGAATGAGCTTTTCTGCTCAACCTGAAAGTTTACGCCTTCTAGAAGATGGTGAAAAGCCGTCCTTTCATATGAGAGGACTTGAACTTTCTGTTTTGAGTGACGACGTGAGAGCCGTTTTGGATCACCACCGAATCAAACGAGCAGTTACCGTGGTTGGTCTGTCTTATAGCGGTGCCGTCGCCACCGAATTTGCTAAGACATATCCCAAGAGAGTCGAGCGCGTTGTTTTACTCTCTCCCCTTGTCGTTCCCTTAGACAATTACAATCCCGCCAGCGCGCCTCTTCGATCGATGCTAGATAGCGTGCGTTTTTGGGAGGATGCTCCTTGCCGGTTTTACGGCTGGCTTTCGCCTTGGCTCTGCTCATCGACAGATTTTTGGTACGACTCTTTCTACAACTACTTTTTTGAGTCGTATTTAAATCAGCGAGTCACTGCAGTGCCGGAAGATATTGAGCCTGCACTCTATAAAAAGTCAGTTTTTCAATTGGTTCGAGCGACAAGAAACTACGACTTAAAAAATGAAGTGGCCGGCATCAAGAATCTTCACATGGTTGTCGCTCAAAATGACGAGCCGAATCTTTTGGCAGATCAGCGATTGGCGTGGTCGCTCACTCCGGTAGAACAGAAACGTAGTTTTGCAGAAGTCACCGGCGTCTCTCATGCACTTCCGGACGAGGCGCCTGTCACTACCGCGAGCTGGATCCTTGATATCGTGACAAAGGAACCTGGCCTTGCCGCCGGTGAAGAGTACGTCGTCGAAGGAATGTAAGTGGTAGCTTGTGCCGCAGGCGCGCTTTAGGCAGCGTCTGTTGCGCGCAAATGCGGACTTGGATTAAGTCCGGCAAGAACAGTCCCGTTCACTTCTGAGAACAGTGATGGCTCCTTGATGTTCCATTTCGGGTGAGCCTTCAAAAATACTTCGACAAGCTTCGGATCAAATTGGCGACCCGAGAATTCGACAAGTTCCTTGTAGGCGACTTCTGTTGGAAGGCCTTTTCTGTAAGGTCGACTCCACGTCATGGCATCGTAAGTATCAACGACAAGAATAATACGGCTTGCGAGCGGGATATTTTCACCCATTAAACCGTCCGGGTAACCGCGTCCGTCAAAGCGCTCATGGTGATGACGTACACCGGGGACTGTGAGTGCAAAAAAATCGACATGGCTGATCGGCTTTAGAATTTCAACCGACAGCACCGGATGGGATTTCATCACTTCATATTCGCTATCAGTGAGTTTTGCAGGCTTCATCAAAATTTCGTCAGGCACTCCGACTTTACCGATGTCGTGAAAAAGACCTGCGTACTCGACGATCCGACTTTCCGATTCACCAAGACCGGCTGCCATTGAAAGCATACGCGCCATTCGTGAAACCCGAACACAGTGGTCAAACGTCTCAGTGTCTTTGTTTTTAACTTTGGTCATTATGGTCTGCGCGACCTCGACTGACCAATCCGGAATATCATATGCCATCTATAGAGCTTATCGGCTCAAATCCAATGTGCCTCTAGGGCGCACCTCGGGAAAATTCCTAAGATTCAAATAAGGTTAAAAATAAAAGGGTCATGAATGTCTCAGTCCGAGACGTTCGTGACCCTTTTCTGGACCTAACAACCAGCTTTTCCGAGATCTACTTAACAGCTTTTTCCGCTGTCTCGAAAGCCGCTTTGCGAACGTCATCCGCCATTGCCATTGTGAATTTCACGGCCTCTTGCTGGTACTTCAAAACTTCCTGCGCCTGAGTCGTCCAGTACTCGGTCGCTTTTCGCGAGATGGCCATACCCTGTTCGGCTACAGTGTAAGAGGCACGGATTTGTTGAGCGACCAAGTCTTTCCACGTCTGACTCGCAGACTCGAAACCCTTCATGTCGTAGCCACCAAAATCCATAAACGGTGCAAACGCGGACTTCGCCGTTTTTTCTGCCATAATATCCTCCATAAAAATTATTGGAATAAACACTAGCTGTCGAAAGTAAGGATTCTCTGCCTCCGCCGAAATCGCAAAGAATTGAAGTTAATCGCAGCGATTATTCGGCAATTAGAGCAACAGCTCGGTTGGAGCTTTTAAACTCTTTGTGAAATATATTAAACACGATGGAGAAAAAATCTCTTATTCAACGCGCCCTCAAATCGATCGATCAAGATCTTGAGGATCGATTTTTAAAGTGGGCGCGAAGCCCACGTCTTCTTGCGCTGATGGCAAGATCTGTGAACGCGAATTCGACACTGAGAATTGAACTAACAAAAATGCAGTCCGAGATCTCAAGCTTCAAAGCGCGCATCCGATGAAGGGCCTAAATCTTCTCGAGCGCATTCCGACGTCGCGCTGGACTCAAAGTGTGATCAGTCGTCCCCTCTTTGAAGCAACACCGTCCAAGACGATTTACTCAGAAGGATCACTGCGCGTAAAAATTTACGAAGCCCACGAGGCGCCCGCAATAGGCCAGGTCATCGTCTTTCCTTCTCTCATCAACCGACCTTATGTCCTCGATCTTGGGCGCGGCCGAAGTTTGATTGGCGCTTTGGTTCGCGCGGGCCTTGAAGTTATACTGATGGACTGGGGCTCCCCGGAGGACTCCGAGCGTGATCTTGGGCTTGAGGGACTCCTCTCAGGCCGCCTCAAGAGAGCTCTCGACACCGTTCATGCTCATTCCGAATTTGAAAAGGACGATGCAAGACCCCGCACTCTGTTAGGTCACTGCCTGGGCGGAAACCTCGCCCTTCTTTTTGCGGCCCAGGAAAATCTGCGCAGCGATCCACTCAAAATTGATGGACTCATTCTTCTCACCACTCCCATCGACACTGCGAACACGGCACTTCTCAACACTTGGTTTCAAACACCCGAGTGGGACGCCGAGCGATTCGCTCAGAGTTTTCAGACGATTCCGTGGCCTCTTCTGCAGCTGACGTTTCAAATGCTTCGTCCAACGATGACGCCAAAGAGGTGGTGGATGTTTGCAACTCGTCTCACGGAAAAAGACTTTCGTGAATCGTGGCTTCAGATGGAGCTTTGGTCCAATGACAATATCTCTTTTTCTAGCGAACTTTTCCGCGACCTCCTAATTCCTCTCTACAGAGAAAATGCAATGATGAACGCGGCCGCCAAAGGCCCAGGAAAAGAAGCTCTGAAGCCACTGTGGCGAAATCCGTCAAAGCTGACGCTTCCAATTTTTTCGCTGGCCGCAATCGATGACCACATTGTTCCGATTGAATCGACGCGCGCGCTTAAAGAAGCTCTGCCATTGGCATTGCATGAGTTCTATGAACAGAAAGGCGGCCATATCGGGGCCTTACTTTCAAAACGAACCCGAGAGTCTCTTTGGAAAGATATGATTCGATTTGCATCGACAGGCGGAGCTAAGAACCAGACTTCCGCGAGCGCACAGGCTGCGCCCGCCAAAAATTCCTATCGTACCGATCCAGAGCTTCGCGCCAATCAATCTCAGAAATCTGCTGCGACAAGCGTCGAAGCTTGAGCTCTGGCAATATCTCGCGGTCAGAAAGAATTTTTCTAAAACTGGGGTGCTCATCAAAGTTCGGCGCAAGCTCAAACATTAGGGCCGAGTAGCCGGCCAAATCTGCAATTGTTTGAAATCCAAAACTGCGTCCCCGGTCGACGGAAACACGGACTCGTTCTTCCAACTGGTTGCGCTCTAAATGCTGGACGACTTTGGAGTGATGATTTCTTAAATGCCAATATATGACTTTCACAAGATCTCGCTCAATGGCCTCTGAACAACTCTGAAGCTGCTCGCGTTCAAGATCTAAAAGGCAAGCCTCCGGGCGCACAGCACGCCGCGAGCGCGCACCCACGGGAGATTCGATCAAACGGACTTCCATCGTCTCAAGATCTGGAAGACCGAATGAATCGATGGGACCAAAAAACTTGGCGCGCGCGCTGGAACTCCATGTTTCAAGAAGTACTCCCAAAACGGAAGCGTCATGAAATCTCAGAAAATAAGGATTCTGATCGGGGCCGCGAGCAATAACGAAGCGCTGTAAATGGTCCGCAAGCTCATCAAGAGAATACCTAGAGACAACAAAGACTCCCCACCTTTCGGTCGAGAGTCCATCAAGGACAAGTGACAATCCTTCGACCGGAACTTGCGTGAGGCGCGGCGGCTCATAAGTCACTTTATCCCATGCGATCATCTCAAAAAATTGAGGATCCGTGTCGCGCAGTTCAAGCTTCCTCTGCGCACCGAAACTGAAAGTCTCAAAGTAAGGATCCACCAAAGCAAACAGGCGTCCTTTCGCCGCAAGAAGTGAGAGCTTCTCGCGGGAGGCAACGGCGTCGACGGGCCGAAGCAATGAGCCATGTCGGCCACGGTGTTTATTCTGGTCTTCATCTCGCGTTTGCGAGGTAATTCTAGGAGCGCCCATTAGAAAATTATCGGCGCTTTCGGCCCACCGACTAAAGCGCTATCTCGAATCAATACAGTGTGTGATGAAGTCTTAATCCGCGCAGTCTCAGACAGGGACAGATCAACCGAAACAAGCTCAAATAAGTGTGCAACAACAGTGCGTCAGAAATCTGACTGCCGCTTTAGAGAGCAAACTTTTGACAGTGCCGCGACAGATTTCCGACGGGTAACGCGGTCGCTTTGACACCCACAAAATAGGTCTGCGCCAAAACAACAAGCATGAAACCCCGCGAAATGACGCAAAAACCAGGAATTTGGCAGAGCTAACGACGAGGCGCCTATGCCCGTTTTTTAACGCCAGTTTTTTTTAAATTTTCCTGGTACCGGTGGTCTTAAATCCTCTTTGACAGAAAAAAAGTGGCGCGAGTAGCGTCGACTCAAGAGCCACGCGGTTCCAATTCGGAACCACGCCCAAAGACGCAATTTTGAAACGCAACTTAAAACGCAACCTAACGACGCAAAAAGAACGACCGAGAGGAACATCCACGATGGAAATTCACACCGAGAAAGTCGCTGCTAAAGCCACCGACGAAACATCCAGCGAAAAATCAGAATCACAATTCGGTCGCCCTGCAAGTTCAAATGCAGCGAACATCGCCCCTTCGATGCGAGTAAAAAAACGAGACGGACGCCTAGAGCCCGTCAATGTTTTGAAAATCGTCGATCGTGTCACCCGTCTCTGCGGCGGATTGAACGAAGTCGATCCTCATCGCGTTGCCATTCGCGCCATCTCGGGCCTCTATGACGGAGCCACGACAAAAGAACTCGATGATCTTTGCGTTCAAACGGCGTCTCTTCTGATTTCGGAAGAGCCCCAGTACTCGCTCCTCGCGGCGCGCCTCTTGTCGACCTACATCGACGAAGAAGTCGTATCGTTAGGTGTTCGAAACTTCATGGAGTCTGTCGACTTTGGTTTCGCTAAAGGGATCATCGCAAAAGACACAGCCGACTTCGTAAAGAAGAATCGCGAAAAACTTGAAGCCGCCATCAACCCCGCACGCAACACTCTGTTTGAGTATTTCGGACTTCGCACGGTCCACGATCGCTATCTTTTAAAAGACCCAAAGAGCCGCGCTGTCTTTGAAACACCACAGTACTTTTTCATGCGAGTGGCTTGTGGCCTTGCACAATCGGCCGAGGAAGCTGTTGAGCTTTATGAACTCATCTCGCGACTCGACTACATGCCGTCGACTCCAACGCTTTTCAACTCGGCAACGCTTCGACCACAAATGTCGAGCTGCTATCTTTTGGACTCTCCACAAGATGACCTTGGTTCCATCTATGCGAAGTACACAGACATCGCTCTTCTTTCGAAGTTTGCTGGCGGCATCGGCGTGGCTTACCACCGCGTTCGCTCGCGTGGCTCACTCATTAAAGGTACCAACGGGCACTCCAATGGAATCGTTCCATGGCTAAAAACTTTGGATTCTTCGGTTGCAGCCGTGAACCAAGGTGGAAAACGAAAAGGCGCTTGCTGCGTTTATCTAGAATCTTGGCATGCGGATATCGAGGAGTTCCTCGAGCTTCGCGACAACACAGGTGATGAGGCCAAGCGCACACACAACTTGAACCTCGCCAACTGGGTGCCAGATTTATTCATGGCGCGTGTTGAAACAGATCAAATGTGGAGTTTGTTCGATCCAAAAGTCGTTCCACACTTCACAGATCTTTTCGGAAAAGAATTTGAAGCAGCTTACCTTGCGGCCGAGGAAAAAGGTCTTTTTGCCCGTCAAGTGAAGGCGCGAGATTTATACTCGCGCATGATGAAGACACTCGCACAGACCGGCAACGGCTGGATGACATTTAAAGATGCTTCCAATACCAAGGCGAACCAAACCAAAGTTCCCGGAAACGTGATTCACCTCTCAAACCTCTGCACAGAGATTCTTGAAGTGACTTCCGACAGTGAGACAGCTGTTTGCAACTTGGGTTCAGTGAATCTAGGACGCCACATTACTGAAGGTGCGTTTGATTTCGAGAAGCTCACAAAAACTGTCCGCACGGCGGTGAAGTTTTTAGACCGAGTGATCGACATCAACTACTACCCGACCCCGACGGCTGGTGCGTCGAATTCGAAGTGGCGCCCGGTCGGTCTTGGCGTGATGGGCCTTCAGGACGCTTTTTTCCGATTGCGTCTTCCGTTTGACTCCGAAGAAGCACGTGAACTTTCAAAACGCGTTCAAGAAGAGATTTACTATGTAGCTTTGGAAACAAGCTGCGAACTGGCTGAAAAATTCGGTCCTCACCCGGCGTTTAAAGACACGCGTGCGGCCGACGGCGTCCTTCAGTTTGACCTCTGGGGAGTTGCGCCCACAAATCCAGCTCGCTGGGACGCGCTTCGCGCGCGCATTGTGAAATCCGGACTTCGCAATTCGCTTCTGATCGCAATTGCACCGACAGCGACGATCGCGTCGATTGTTGGAAGCTACGAATCGATCGAGCCGATGGTATCGAATCTCTTTAAGCGCGAAACTCTTTCAGGCGAATTCTTGCAAGTGAACAAGTACCTGATCGAAGAGCTTAAAGGTTTGAACCTTTGGAATGACCGCATTCGCAATGAAATCAAAAAAGCAGAGGGCTCAATTCAGGGCATTTCTGATATCCCCGAGCGCGTTCGTGAAATCTACCGAACAGCATGGGAGCTTCCGATGAAAGCCTTGATTGAAATGGGCGCCGACCGCGGAGCCTTCATCGATCAAAGCGCCTCGCTGAACTTGTTCCAAGAAAGCCCTACGATTGGGAAACTTTCTTCGATGTATATGTACGCTTGGAAAAAAGGCATCAAGTCGACGTACTACTTGAGATCTCGTCCGGCGACATCCATCGCAAAGGTCACACTGACCAAGGAATCGTCTCAAGCCGACGACGCGAGCGGTGAGGCCACAGCGAAAATGAACGCTGCCAAAGCCGCACTGGCTGCACAACTTGAAGCTGCAAACTCGGCGAAAAGTCGCGAAACGGCGGCGGGAAATGCGGCCGCGATGGATGCTGCAAATTTAGCAGGTGCAGTCGAAAAAAAATTATATTCTGATGCGGAAGCTATTGCGTGCTCGCTTGAGAATCCGGAATCGTGCGAAGCTTGTTCTTAAGAGGTTTTTTTTAGAAAAGGTTTTTAGAAAAAAGACAGAAGTAGCGCTCAAGGAAATGGGCGCTTTCAACGAACTGCAAGAATGCAGAAGGAATGGGATTATGCTGCTCTCACCAGGTTTCAATCTGACCCTTCGCCCGATGAAGTATCCGACTTTCTACGAGATGTACAAAGACGCGATTAAAAACACTTGGACCGTCGACGAAGTCGATTTCTCAAAGGACACGAACGATCTTGCAAGTAAGCTCACGCCAGCCGAGCGACACTTGATCAATCGCCTGGTCGCATTTTTCGCGACCGGTGATTCCATTGTTGGGAACAATCTTGTTTTGAATCTCTACAAGCACATCAACGCTCCCGAAGCGCGTCTCTACTTGTCTCGGCAGCTTTACGAAGAAGCGCTGCACGTACAGTTTTACCTCACTCTTCTCGACACTTACATTCCCGACCACGAAGAGCGCGAAAAAGCGTTTTCGGCGGTCGAGAATATTCCGTCATTGAAGCGAAAAGCCGATTTCTGTTTCAAGTGGATGGACTCCATCAATGAGCTCGACAAACTTGATACAATTCAAGATCGCCGTCGCTTCTTGATGAACCTAATTTGCTTTGCGACGTGCGTAGAAGGTCTCTTCTTCTTCGCTGCTTTCGCTTACGTTTATTTCTTGCGCTCAAAAGGTCTCTTAGATGGTCTTGCGTCGGGAACAAACTGGGTTTTTCGCGATGAGAGCGGGCACATGAGCTTCGCATTTAAAGTCATCGAAACGGTTCGCCAAGAAGAGCCTGAACTTTTCAATGACCAGATGAAGGACATGGTTGTCGAAATGCTCTCCGAAGCTGTCGAGTGTGAAATGCAGTTTGCAGAAGACATCTTGGGCGGCGGAATGCTTGGCGCCGGTATTGCCGGACTTTCACTGACCGACATGCGCCAGTACCTGCAATTTATTGCAGATCAGCGAATGATGGCCCTTAATATTCCACCGAAGTTCAACTCCAAGAATCCGTTCGGTTTCATGGAACTGCAAGATGTCCAGGAGCTGACAAACTTCTTCGAACGACGCGTCTCGGCCTACCAGGTCGGCGTTTCGGGACAGGTAAGTTTCGACGAGTCCTTCTAAGCTAAAACTAGTTCTTAGGTGCCATCGACAAATACCGAAATTCGCCATCGTCGATGGCGATGGAAACAAAAGAAGCATCACTAGAAGCCGACTCACTCGAAAGAGTGAGTCTTTTTATTTGTACCGAAATTTTTTTTCCCGCCCTACTGAGCCACAGGTCGGCATCAGGGATGCTTGCACTTCCCGCACTGCGATCGATCGATAAAATTTCCTCATCCAGCATTTGATCAATGTCGATGAGGTTTAGAATCATACCCGATTGAGGATGAGGCGTTCCTTCGACGGCGAGCTCAAGATTCCACTCACCAGGAACACCTGAGACCACGCCGCTGAATTTTCGCTTTCTGACAAACGTCACTTTCAGATTGGACGAACCTTCTTCTCGCATTTAAAAAAAACTCTCCGTAGAATTAGAAATGCCAATCGCCGTTGTCCGTTTCATTGTTTTTCAAGCCGTCTGGTGGGTTCTTGTTCTCTCACCGCGGATCGACGCTCAAATAGGTTTACCGGTCTCAGACGCCTTGTCACTGATCGTCGCATTTGCAGCGGCATTTTGGATCGTAAGAGGAAACTCGCAAAGCCGCGCTCACTGGACGATCCTCCTTACGGCTCTTATCGGATACTTGATAGATAGTTTTTTTGTCACCTACGGTGTTCTGCAGATCCCGCCAGAGACTCCACTGATAGAGTTCGGGGATTTCTCGATGGCACCGCTTTGGCTTTTGGGACTTTGGATGGCCTTTGCGGCCGTTACTTTTTCGACAGTGACACTCGATTTTGCAAAACACTTTCGAACACGAAAGACCACCGTCGTTTCACTTTTAGTTCTCGCCTTACTCGGAGCCCTCGGTGGTCCTGTCAGTTACGCCGTCGGTGAGCCCCTGGGGCTTCTTACAATTGGTCCCGAAAAAGTCCTGGGACTGGCAATCCTTGCTACAGAGTGGATGGTCATGTTTCCGCTAATTCTTCTACTCTCGCTGAAGGCGAAAAAAAACGGTCGCTGAATTTCTTCAGGGCGACCGTCTTCGCTGACCCGATCCTTCGATCGGAACTGCTTGATAAGAAGCTTACTTCGCTTCTGGCTTCATTTCTTCTTTAACAGCTTCTTTCATATCCGAAGCGGCTTCTTTTGTTTTCGCAGCAGCTTTCTTTCCGGCTTTAGCCATTTTCTTTCCAGCGTGCTTTGTCGCGTCAACGGCGTGATCAGCCGCTTTATCCATTTTCGCAGCTGCACCTTCTGCGGAGTGAGCGTGGCCTGAGTGATCACCGTGGTCGTCTGCAAACGCACCTGTTGATACAAGAGTCATTGCTGCAAACATCGCTGCTGCTACTTTCATGCTGAACTTCATACTGAATTCTCCATTCCTCTTAATAAGAGGAAAAACAAATCTCGATGTCTCGAGACTTTTAGGGCGTTATTGCCTTCATTACCCGACTAGCGTAAGTGAAGCCCACACAGTTGCAAGTAGATCCTTGATCTCGCCAAAGGGCTTTGAATTATTATGTTAAGAATATTATGCTGAGAAAGCTCAATTCAATCTTCCTAAAAGGACTCTTGGCTCTCTTGCCAATGGCCCTTACGGTTTCTCTACTGACATGGGTTATACAAAGCCTTGAAGCGATCTTCGGCGATGCGCTATCGGTTCTTCTTCCAAATGGGTTTTACATCCCCGGTCTCGGTCTGGTCCTAGGTATCGCGGCCATTTTGGCGACCGGCGTCTTAGTGGAAAACTACTTCGCAGGCTCCTTCTTTAAGCGTTTTGAAGACTTATTAAAACGTGCGCCCGTCATTAAAACCATTTATTCACCGCTGAAGGATCTTGCCGACCTCTTTAGCCGCACGAAGGGCTCGGGCCAAAGCCAACAGGTGGTTTTTGTTTCGATAGCGCCCGGTATTGAAGCGATGGGGCTTGTGATGCGCGATCGGTTCGACGATCTGCCAACGGGCGCCGTTCCTCTTGAAAAAATAGCGGTCTTTATTCCGCTCAGTTATGGATTTGGAGGATTCACCCTCCTTATCGATCGATCAAAAACTCGTGACGCAGGACTGCCAGCCGAACGAGCCCTTCAGCTTGCCATCACTGGCTGGGTTCGCGCTGGAAGCCGCGAGAAAAATTAATAAGTAACCCCTAGAACGATCGGACAGTGATCCGAACCCTTAACTTCAGGCTGCTGAACCATCCAGCGCACGGCGGCCTTCTTTTTTTCCGACACAAAGAAATGATCCAAACGCCAACCGACATTTTTCTCGCGCACACCGGGACGATAACTCCACCATGTGTAGTGTCCGGGTCCCTTTTCAAACTCGCGAAAGACGTCGACAAAACCGTGCTTCAGAAACTTTGAAAACCAAGCCCGCTCTTCCGGTAAGAAACCTGCATTTTTCTGATTGGTTTTTGGATTGGCGAGGTCAATTTCCGTGTGAGCGACATTGATATCACCGGCGAGCACACAGGTGCGCCCCATTTTTTCCAGTATCACCAAGCGATCCAAGGCCGCTTCACAAAATTCGAGCTTATAGGGAAGGCGAGCTGCATCTCGCTGGGAATTTGGAAAGTAGCTATTGATCAAAGTGTAAGAACCAACGTCGACTTCAAGCCACCGGCCTTCGGAATCAAATTTCGAAAGTCCAAGGCCTTCCCTAACGGCACTGGGCGACTTTCGACTGAGCGTCAAAAGACCGCTATAGCCCGCTTTTTCAGCCGTGGCCCAAGACGCACTTTGAAATCCAAGAGCTTCATGGAAATTTTCAAGAACTGATTCTAAGACTTCGGGACGCGCTTTCACTTCTTGAAGCTGAACAATATCGAGATCACTCGACTTAATCCAATCGACAAGGCCTTTTGTGTAGACCGAACGAAGACCGTTCACATTCCACGAGGCGACGCGAAGCTCGCCGGGTTTTCTTTTTGTAAGACTCAAAGGGGCACTCCTTCGGGCGGCGGAAGCTCATCTTCGGGATCATCCGGAGGAATTTCTTCCCAGACTTCAAAACTCCGGATCCTCGATTTAAAAATGAAAAACCACATCGCTCCAAAAATAAGACCACAGAGTAAACCCATGCCGTGGACCCGCTCAGCGACTTCGGGCCGAAATTCTTGCGGCGCAAACAGCAACAATGCAACACCAAGCGTTCGAAGAATTCGCCCCGTCATTCGGTACTGACGACTGATTAGAAAAAAAAGTGAAAGCCAAAGTCCGCCCAAGACATTGACCACGCCGCTGGCGCCAAGAACATTCACTTCCAAAGGGTACGTCGGAAGCACGATGAGATTCGCTACGCCGCCCAGAACAAAAGCCCATATCGGAAACAGCCAAACGCCGAAGTGGCTCGCAAGGAAACTTCCGAAAATGACGAACATAAAGAGATTACTTAAAAGGTGGGCGACATCAGCATGGGCGAAACACGCACTCCATGGACGCCACCACTCGCCATGTTCGAAAACACTGAGGCCCGAGACGGCAAGTTTCGAACCGAAGTTTGGAAAATACCATCCAAGAACGGAGATGAAGGTGACAACGGCGGCTGCAAAAAGCGTGGTTGTCAAAGAAGAGCCCGACGGCTTTCGGCTGAGAATCGTGCGAACAAGTTTTCGCTGAACCGAAGCCGTTTCCGTCAAAGCTCGACCTGCATCCCGACTTCAATAACTTGATTTGCGGGGATGTTGAAGTACTGCGTCGCGCGGTACGAGTTTCGCGACATGAAAGCAAAGATATGTTCGCGCCAAATCGCCATTCCGGGGACTTCGCTGGCAATCAAAGTTTCCCGTCCGACGAAGAATGTGATTTCAGGAATTTCGAATTTTAACCCAGTCTCCTGAATTCTCTCCATCAGCGCCATAACGTCTGGTGTTTCGACAAACCCAAAGTGAGCTTCAACTTTAAGAACGCCGTCACAGATCTTTTCAATCTTAAGCCGTTTACTTTCAGAGACGTACGGAATCTCTTCCGTAAGAACCGTCAGAATTAAAATTTTCTCGTGAGTGACCTTGTTGTGTTTGACGTTGTGAACCATCGCCGGTGGCGTCATCTCAGGGTCACCCACCATAAAGACGGCGACACCTTTCACGTGTGTGATCGCCGGATTTTCACGGACGCTGTTTAAGAACTCGCGCAGCGGCGGTGTTGACGCGCGCATTCGAACGGCCAAAATTTGTCGTCCCTTGCGCCACGTCGCCATCAAAAGCGCCATGACCAAACCGATAACAATCGGCACCCACCCACCTTGTGCAATCTTTAAAGCATTCGCAGAGAAAAATGCGATATCGACGATTAGAAAAAAACCAAAGACGGCGGCGGCGGCGGGCAGTCCCCATCCCCAGCGGCGACGGGCAACAAGAAATGCCAGACCCGTAGTGATGACCATCGTCGCCGAAACACTTATTCCGTAAGCCGCGGCTAAATTTGATGACGACTTAAATGTCAGAACCAACCACACACATCCAATCAGCAGCGCATAGTTCACGTGCGGCATGTAGATCTGACCGATCTCTCGGCTCGAGGTGTGGATAATCTCTAGACGTGGGCACAAGCCCAACTGAATGGCCTGCTTCGTTAAAGAAAAAACGCCCGATATCAACGCTTGGCTTGCGATCACCGCTGCCGCAGCGGCAAGAGCAATCAATGGATAAAGAGCCCACGTCGGAGCCAGTAGATAAAACGGATTTTCAGCCGCAGCCGGCGTGGTCAACAAAAGAGCACCTTGACCCAGGTAATTTAATACAAGGCCCGGAAGAACAACCGTGAACCAAGCCCACCGTATCGGCGTTTTCCCAAAGTGCCCCATGTCCGCATAGAGAGCTTCTCCGCCCGTTACGACCAGAAAGACAGAACCGATAACAAAGAAGGCCTCTCGCCCATGATCGATAAAAAACTGAACAGCATACATAGGATTGAACGAAGCCAGAACCGACGCGTTCATAAAAATTCCGCGCACACCCAAAATTCCGAGAGTTACGAACCACAACAAAATGATGGGTCCGAAAACAGCGCCGATTTTTCCTGTCCCGTGACGCTGCTGAAGAAAAAGCACGACAAGAATTCCAACCGTAATTGGAATGATGAAACTTTCAAGCCCTGGAGCCGCGACTTTAATTCCCTCCACAGCCGAAAGAACTGAAATGGCTGGTGTGATGACACCATCACCGTACATAAGCGCCGCTCCAAAAACTCCGAAACCAAATAGAATCCACTTTCGATCGCGAAGCCTTGCCGGGCAGGCAAGAGCCGTCAACGCTAGAATTCCACCTTCACCGCGGTTATCGGCGCGAAGGATGAACAACATATACTTGATACTCACAGTAAGAATCAGCGCCCATAGAATTAGAGACAAAACACCTAAGACTCGATCGGGTGTCACTTCCATCGCGTGCGGACCATAGAAGCACTCACGAAGTGCGTAGAGTGGTGACGTCCCGATATCACCGTAGACAATACCAAGCGCCGTCAGTGCCAGCATGGTCAGAGGTTGTTTGGTAGTATGGGACGGAGAATTGCCGTTGGTCTCGCGTTGCGTATCGCTCATGATGGCTGTGAGCCTACGCGCAGGATCCCGACCTGTCGAGCCCCTGGGACTGCGTTTAATTTCATCTGAGCTTTCTCCCTACCCATATCGAGACTCTGGCCTCCGTATCGCTTGCTAAACCGAGCCATTTTGCGATGATTAAAGAGGCACCTAGGGTTTTCGTTCTACGAATTTCTTTGCTGGGGGTGGGATCTTCAATCCGCGATACGAGTCAGGTCTAACGCAAGTTCGAGCCTTGGTTTTAAATTCGAGTTACCAACCGGTGAAACTCGTCAGCTGGCAAAGAGCTCTTTTGCTTTGGTTCCAAGGAAAAGTAGAAGTTCTAGAGTATCACTCCACCGTCGCAAGATCCGCCCGCCAGGATTTCCCAGTCCCCTCCGTTCTTCGTCTCAAACGCTTCATCAATAACAGACGCTTTAGTCGCGTGAAATTTTGCCGCGAGAATGTTTATCGCCGCGATGCTTACACGTGTCAGTACTGTGGCGATGAATTTGGTTCGAAAGAACTCACGCTGGATCATGTTGTTCCGGCTAGCAAAAAAGGACGAAAAGATTGGACGAACATGGTGACCGCTTGCAGAAAGTGCAATCACCGAAAGGCCAACCGAACTCCGTTGGCAGCCAATATGCCCCTGTTATCTGAACCTCGCGTACCAAGCTGGCTTCCGCCAATTCGGTCGCAAGTAAGAATCGATTCTTTGCCAGAGTCGTGGCGAATTTATTTGCAAAGCTTGGATGAAAATTTCCTAGAGCAAATCACCGACGACATTTCGAAAGAATTTGAAGAGCGAACCGGCTGATTTTCTTTTTCTTAGAAGCGAACGCCTATCGGCCCGTAAGCCCAGGAAGCGCGGCTGATAGACCGTCGATAATGAACTGCGCCGACATCGTGGCTAAAACCAGTCCCATGAGTCTTGAGACGACATTCATACCGATACGGCCAATGCGGTCCGTAATTCGGTGAGCTTCTTTTAACGTCACGTAACTTGCGACACCCACAAAAGCGATCGCAGCATAGAGTGCCAAAGGCCGCATAACGCCCTCGGCTTGATCGGAAAGCATAAACACCGACACGATCGCACCGGGCCCTGAGAGCAAAGGAATAGCGATCGGAAAAACTGCGATCTCGTCTTTTGCGGCGCCTTCGCGCTGCTCATCTTCAGTCGACTTCGTGCGCGAGGTTCTTGCGTTGATCATGTCGAAGGCGACAAAAAATAAAAGCACACCCCCGGCAACCTTCAGTGCTGGCAAAGTGATTCCATAGAATCGAAAAATGAATCCACCCAGCGCCGCACAGCCGGCCAGTATACAGGTCGAAACGATGGCGGCCCTTCGCGCCGTCCGAGCGCGACGCTCGTGTGATTCACCGTGAGTCATCGCGATAAACGGCGCCAGCGCCCCGATGGGGTTAACGATCGTTATAACGGTGGTCAAACAGACTAGGAAAAACGACGACACGATTAAATACCTTCTTCAACGTCACTTTTCACTAGAGAGACACGGAAAGCAAACACGAACGAATTTACCAACTCGAATTTAGTTCCTGTTCCCCGAACGGAACAGCTCGGTCTCGATGGAAAGTTTATCCAAGCTTAGTGTTTTCCAAATATCGGTTCCATTTTGGACGGTCGAGACTATTTTCAAAAAAAACGGATTCACTTTAGGGGGCTATTTTGGCGATTTATTTTTGGATCCAGACTCGCGCATTGCTTCTAACTCTGCCGTTCACCTTACTTCTATCTGCGGCTTGCGTCCCCGAGACCAGAACTGAAATCGTCACGGGCCCGGCTATTGAAACGATCGAGATTCCAGTCGCCATCCAAGGAAGCGTTGAAGCGTTAACCGTCCCCACGGTGATCCTCGTCGATAAATCGGTCGGTATAAAAAGTCTGCCTAAACCTATCGCCGAAGGTTCTCAGAGGATTCAAAAACTGGGCGGCGCCGTTGCAAAAGTATTCTCGGTGCTTGGCGAAAGCGGAACTGGTTTTTTTATTTCAAAAGATGGGCTGTTTCTTACCAATGAGCACGTGATACCGAGTCGTGCCTGTGTCGGCAGCAAGTGTCCTGGGTACAAGCTCGTCACTGGCTTTCATCCAGGCGGATCACCAAAAGTTTACGCAGACTTTGACGTACTCGCACAAGACAACGGCAACTACGATTTTTCGCTTTTGAAAGTAAATTTAAAGCCCGGCGAAACTGTCGAGTTCCTCGAGCTAGATTTTGAACCGGTGACTTTTGATTCATTGTGGAACGGAACATCTCACGCCGTCCTAGGACACCCCGGTGGCGCCAGCCTTCACTTCTCTGAGGCCAGGCCCTACGAAGTAAACGATGTTTCTTTGCGGTTTCAAGGCGTTCTCATTGGCGGTAACAGCGGGGGCCCGCTGATCGACTTAAAGACAGAGAGAGTCGTTGGGCTTGTAAAACAAATGCGCACGATGCCAGTTCGTGACGGTGCTGGAAGTGCCTATTTCCAAAATCTGAACGAAGCGACGGCGCTGACAGACCTCAACAAATTGTTCATAGATAAAACAGGTGCTGGTCTACTTGCCGCGACCCCGATCAGACCCATGAAGGATTTCCTATTAGCGGACACAGTTCTTGCGGCACCGGAGAACGATGATTTCGGAAGTGTTCTAAGACGTCCGTCGAATGATATGAGAGTTATGACGGCCCTAGGGCTCTTCGTTCGGCTTGTGGGCACAGAGCATGAACGCGAAGCCCTGACTTTGATGCTAAAGAAAAGTCCAAAATTTAGCGGCCCTATCAATACTATGACACTTTCCGGCCTTCTAAACTTGTCATTGGCGGTCGGACGACCGCTTCGGTTCGAGCCCGCCGAGCGTGCCTCGCTTGAAGCCGAACTCGAAAAGCTTCCCGACGCGGCGACAAATTTTAGACCCAGAATTTTGTTAAATTACTTTGACGAAAATAGACGAACCCAACTTCAAATGGAATGCCTTAGAAACGTACCAATGTTTCCTCAAACGGCAGTACTCGCGCCATTTAACTGCGCCTCAACAAAGTTCGGAACCGGAGAAAGTATTTTCCCACTTTTTTCTAAGTGGCTCATCGAGGAGAGTGGCTACAAAACAATGGAGCAACTGGCATCGGTGATCGGCCTTCTCATGATGTCGGCGCCGTTTCCGATCGAGAGTGTTGACGACCTAAAAGCTATTTCAGAAATCAATACCTACCTTGATCGTCATGGCCGCGATCTTGAGGTCGTCATGCGCAGCGACTCGTCGGCCATCGGCATTCTGACAGGAATGTTGAGTGTCGGCTCATTTGGAAACACATTTTTAGCAGAGTCTAAAGCGGGAAATTTCACGGTGCCAGCGCCGATCGCGGAGCACATCAAAATACTGAAAAGTGTACCCAGCGAAAATGCGAAAGAACGGATCGAGAGCATTGAACGTCTCATCGAAAAACTTCAGTCTTTGGAGCTTCCAGACTCCACGAATGCTCTGGCGAAATCTGATCTGGTCGGAAGCGAAGAGCTCAAAAAAATTGTGAAACACTCGCGCGGTATCGTATCGCTGAAAGATCTCGCCTCGCTTCCCATCGCTTCGGGATTTTCTATGGGCCTGTCGGCGCGTCTTGGGATTTATGAGATGCTGTCTGAGCGCTTTGATTTAGTTCCTTGGTCGGCCGCTTATCCTCAGTTTGGGATCGATTGGCACATCGTGAAAAATCACACTGAAATTTTTCTGACTCGCGTTCAAGAAACCGAAAGGCCCGTGGTCTTTTTTGTTCCAAACAAAACTTTGTCGTATCAGGGTCCAAGCATCACCGTCGACGAGCTGAAATGGTACTTGGCGGACACGAGTCGCATGAAAAACACGTACTTCGTTTTTGGAGCTTACGACTTGATTTCATCCGACCTTGAAAAAGACCGCGAAGACGCTGGCCTTTCTTCGGATCAGTTTCGAGCTCTCTTCCTCAGAGCCATCGGAGCTTCGTCGAGTTCTTACGATCAGCTTCTTTGAGCTGAGATCAATGGGTCTGGTTTTAAAGAACTTGATCTGAAAGTCGATTTCATCAACAGGATCTCGCGTGACTCCAAATGAAAGCGAGTTGATAATAGCCAAGATCCGCTGTGGGTCCGACCTAAAGAACGCAACTTGGAGAAAACGATGTCTAACACGAACGATTCACGCCGAAACTTCCTGAAATTTTCTGGATTAAGCCTTCTCGGAGCCGCCGCTCTTGGCAAGCTGACCCTCACTTCGGCTCCTGCAAAGGCGCAGGCGGCGAAAGCTCTACCACTCGTCTCTGAGTCCGAGCCCTTGGCGAAAACTCTGGGCTATTATTCGGACGCGACGAAGGTCGATACGAAGAAGTGGACCAAGCGTGCTGCCGCTGACGGAAAAACTCAGTTCTGCAACAACTGCATCCTGTTTAACGGCGCAAAACCCACCACAGAAGCTCAGGGCCCTTGCTCGCTCTTCCCTGGCAAACACGTACCAGCAAAAGCATGGTGCAACAGCTGGGCAAAGAATCCAGCAGCAAAGGCATAGGCCTCGCCAGAGTCAGAGCTAGAGCCAGAATTTGAACCAGACCGTCCTTTCGTGTGGCCCTTGTGGAGAATCTCTAAAAGGGTCACACTATAAAGAAGCGGAGGACACTGGATGAAAACAGTCTTGCTAGAAAATCGAAGTTTAAGCTTCTCATCTCTACTGAAGCTCGCTTTTTCCGTGAGCACGTTGATGCTTCTCTCATCCTGCGCGTCGACCGACGAAGCCTCTCGTGATCCAGCTCAAGATGTCGTGACCGACACCGCTTCGGCCAGTTTCGTCGATGACAGTGTAAGCCAACCATCTCCGGCGTCACTTGCGGCCGCGGATTTGAAATGCCCGCGCTACAAGATCTACTACATCGATCCATCGACACAGTTCTTTACACCTCCCGTTCCTCTCGAGGATCATGCCGAATTCGTCTTCTGCGCCAATCATGCTGGAATTGATGAAATCCGCGCGCGACTAAAAAAGATGAACCCTATTGGAAGTCAGGCCGACGCCGGATCGGCTCGGATTAAAGTTATTCCTCGTGGTCGCGCGGATGACGCGATCATTTTTTGCTCGACCGGCGAAATCACCTACCGCGGAAAGCAGTACCGTCTTGATCGCCGCGCGTACGAGCCTGCTTTACTCTCACTTCGTGAAGAGGGCGATCGGCAACGAGCTCTGGCGATCGAACGAGAAAGTGAAATGGGCACCGAGACCGATCCGCGAAACCCGGCGTCTTTGAAGCCTAAAAAGTAAACAATCGCCGACTTTGGCCCCCGTTAGCCGCTATTAATGGGCCGTTTTAGCCAGGGTCTGGAAACATTTACACCCACCAACCCTTGATTTGCTTCAAACCTGTTACCCGACTTCAACATTAGGTCGGGGGTATTTTTTATGAAACAGGTCACCGTCTTCAGTCTTCTATTGAGTGGTTCAGTTGCTGTGCTTTCAGGCGTTATTTCAGGGCTTCTTTTGAGCGCTCCTTCAAAATCTTTTGCTCTCGAATCAAACAATCAACCTCTGCCGGCCATCACTGAAGAGTCGGCGCGCGCGCTGGGCTTTCGAAGCTTAAGTGAACTCTCCTCCTACTTTGAGATCGCAGAAGTCTCTGTTGTAGAAAACAAACGTGGCTTTACGGAAGATGAATTGCGCCTCACGGGCTTCGAGCTTCTCAATGGGACCGCGAACACAGTGATGTACAGCGCCGCTTCCCCCTCGATCGGAGAACTGATTTCAAGTTTGGCTGGCGATATTGGCGACATCAAATCGTGGGTCACTCTGGGAACGAAAATTTGGGATGTGATCAAAAATAATCAGCCCGTCGTAAATGTTCAGACGCAGACAGTGTCCGTACTTCCCCTAGCTTTCTCGGACTGGCGATTGATGGAAACTTGGAAAGGTCCAATGGCGAAGAGCTACACGATCTCTGCCAAAAACCTCTACGGAAAAACTGTGATCTCTCACACCTACACCGTCGCTTTTTACTACGGTGGAAGTTCAGAATCTCGCGGACAGTTCCTGGCCAATGCTACGATTCTTCCAACAGACGTCGATGTATCTTGGGGATTTACTCTGAACAGCAATGTGAAGGTCGGCGACCCTCTCAACACGGGAACAAAACAAAATCCCGTGCCTGGAGTTGATTTAGGTCTTGAGTGGTCAATGAGTTCGGTCCTTAAAAAGACTCAAGGCATTGATCAGTTCTTCGTACGTGGCGACGGTACGACGAGCCACGTGAACGTTAACTAAAAAGCCTAACCCTGACGCGCTCGTTTATCGACAGCGAGCGCTGCTTCACGAACCACTTCAGAGAGCGTCGGATGTCCGTGGAAACTTCGGGCGATATCTTCGCTCGAAGCTCCAAATTCCATAGCGACAACCGCTTCGGCTAAGACGTCGGAAGCCCTTGGACCTACGATATGAACGCCCAAAACCCGGTCTGTCTTTTCGTCGGCAATAATTTTCACTTGGCCATCTGTCATGCCCATGGTTTTCGCACGAGCATTCGCGACGAACGGAAACGAACCGACGCGGTACGCGACGCCCGCTTTTTTTAGTTCCTCTTCAGATTTTCCGACAGCAGCCATCTCGGGCCACGTGTAAATCACCCAAGGAACCGTGTCGTAATTTACGTGCCCTGGTTTTCCACCCAAGATCTCGGCGACAGCGACGCCTTCTTCTTCGGCCTTGTGCGCGAGCATCGGTCCTCGAATCAGATCACCAACCGCATAGATGTTCGGAACGTTTGTTCGAAAATGCGAATCAACATCTACGACACCTCGGCCGTCGACTTTAATTCCAAGCTTTTCAAGGCCAAGCCCCTGGCTAAAGGGTTTTCGCCCGGCCGCCACAAGGACTTTATCGCCTTCAAACTCGATTTGTTTTCCGTCGGCCGTTTCGGCTTTTACGACAACACCTTTTCCTTTGGTGTCGACCGCGGTGACTTTTGTGGAGAGCGAAAATTTCATTCCCTGCTTTTCAAGAACACGCATTAGGACTTTAGACAGACCAAGATCCGCCTGACCTGCGATATTTGCTGCGTACTCAACAACAGTGACTTCACTTCCCAAACGCATCCAAACAGAACCCATTTCAAGACCGATCGCACCGCCGCCGATGACGACAAGCTTTTTTGGAACTTCGGGAAGCTCCAACGCTTCGGTGGAGGAAATAATTTTCTTTCCATCAAACTTCGCAAACGGAAGTTCGATCACGGTCGAACCCGTTGCGAGCATGATGTTTTTCGTCTCAAGGATTTCGGAAGTCCCTTTTTTCTCACCCGCCAAAAGCTTCACTGAAACTTTTGAAGCCGTCTGAAGTTCGGCTTCGCCGACGAAGTAGGTGATCTTATTTTTCTTCATCAAGAACTGAACGCCCTCGGTGAGACTTTTGACGATTTTTGCTTTTCTCTCCATCAGAGCTGGAAGATCGAGTTCGACTTTGGACATCTTTAGTCCGTGCAGCGCAAACTCACCATGCTGAGCCATCGAGTAATGCTCGCTCGATTCCAGCAGCGCTTTTGATGGAATACATCCGACGTTTAAGCACGTTCCGCCAAGTGTGCCGCGCTTCTCAACAATGGCGACTTTAAGTCCCAATTGAGCGGCGCGAATAGCACCCGTATAGCCTGCCGGCCCACCACCAATAACAACCACATCAAAAACGTCAGCCATATGTCTTCCTCAACTCGACCTAACTAGATTTCGAGCAAGATCCGCGACGGATCTTCGATGTTTTCTTTCACACGAACCAAGAACGTCACAGCTTCTTTGCCATCAAGAACCCGGTGATCATAACTGAGAGCAAGATACATCATTGGACGCACTTCGATCTCTTTTTTCCCACCTTTAACGACAACAACGGGGCGGTCTTCAATTTTGTGAAGACCAAGAATTCCTGACTGCGGAGCATTTAAAATCGGCGTCGACATGAGTGAACCGTAGACTCCGCCATTAGAAATCGTGAACGTCCCGCCCGAAAGATCATCGACAGAAATCTTTCCATCGCGAGCTTTCGTCGCAAAATGCTTAATGCCAAGTTCGATCTCAGCGATCGACATTTGATCCGCATTCTTAATAACGGGAACGATCAAGCCTTTTTCAGTTCCAACGGCCATGCCGATATTAAAAAAGTCGTGATAGACCATATCGGTTCCGTCGATACGAGCATTGGCCAAAGGAATTTCTTTAAGAGCTTCGATCGAGGCCTTGACGAAAAATCCCATGAAACCAAGGCCGGTCCCGTACTTTTCTTTGAACTTATCTTTGTAGCGCTCGCGAATTTGCATCACGGCCGTCATGTCGACTTCGTTGAACGTCGTAAGAATCGCGGCTGTGTGCTGCGCTTGAACGAGACGCTCGGCAATTCGCTTTCGAATCGTCGTCATCGGAACACGTCGCTCGCCACCTTTGGCCACTTTTGCTGCGTACTCGGGCGCTTTCGCCACAGCCGTCGCGACCGAAGCACCGCCGGCACCCGCACTCACAGCACCATTCACTGAAGCTCCAAGGCCGCCGGACCCACCGCCGCCACGAGCCGCTTGCTCGGCGTCGGCTTTAGTGAGGCGTCCATCTTTTCCAGTGCCAGCAATCGATGCTGCGTTCAAACCATGCTCATCCACCACGCGGCGAACAGCAGGACTTAAGACTTCGGCATTGGGCGACTTCGAACCACTCATAGACGCCGCTGATGACGCCGCTGCCGGTGCCGCCGGCGCGGCAGAAGACTTAGCGGCGTCCGTATTTTTCAGAGGTTGTGCGAGTCCCGCAGTGGCAACGCCTTCGGTGTCGATCATCGCCACAGTCGCGCCGATTTTTACGACGTCCCCAGCTTTTGCCGTGGTGGTCAGAACGCCGTCACTTGGGGCAACGACTTCGACGCTCGCTTTATCAGTCTCAAGCAGCAAAATAATTTCATCGCGCTTTACAAATTCGCCCGACTTTTTCGTCCACTCACCGATGGTCGCTTCCGAGATAGACTCGCCGACCGCAGGAACTTTGATTTCTGATTTCACTTCTTACCACCTTTACGCGCTGGACTCATTGTCAGCGCGACTTTCAAAAGTTCTTTCTGTTCGGTCGCATGTACTTTTTCAGAGCCCGTCGCCGGGCTTGCTCGCTCGTCGCGACCCGCGTAGCGAACTGGGACATCAAGACCTTCGCTTTCAAGAAGCTCATCCAGTTTTGGTTTCATCATAAACCACGAGCCCATATTCTTTGGCTCTTCTTGGCACCAGACAATGTCTTTAAGTCCCTTGTAAGACTTCAAAACCGGAGCCAGTCGGTGCTCTGGGAATGGGTAAAGCTGCTCGACGCGCACAAGAGCAAACTTCGACTGCTCTTTTGCATCCAAAGCTTCGCGCGCAGCCAGAAGATCGTAGTAAACTTTTCCGCTGCAAAGAATAGCGCGCTCAACACCGGACGACGCTTTTCCCGTTGTTGCCAAATCAGGAAGAACCTCTTGGAATGAGCCTTCCGTAAAGTCAGTGATTTTTGAGATCACTTTCGGATGTCGAAGTAACGACTTCGGAGACATCACGATCATGGGCTTTCGGAAATCTCGCTTCATCTGTCGACGAAGCGCATGGAACAATTGTGCAGGCGTCGTCAAATTCATGACCTGCATATTGTCTTGCGCGCAAAGCTGAAGGAATCGTTCAAGCCGTGCGCTTGAGTGCTCAGGCCCCTGACCTTCATAGCCATGAGGCAATAAAAGAACGAGTCCCGACATGCGCTGCCACTTTTGTTCGGCCGAGGAAATGAACTGATCGATGATGATCTGTGCACCATTCACGAAATCGCCAAACTGCGCTTCCCAGATCGTCAGGTAAGTTGGATCCGAGGATGAGTTTCCATACTCAAAACCCATCACCGCAAATTCCGACAAAAACGAATCGTATATGCAGAATTCAACTTCATCAGGCTTGATCGTTCGAAGTGGCGTGTATTTTTCGCCCGACTTCGTGTCGTACCAAGCGGCATGTCGGTGCGTAAAAGTCCCGCGAATGACGTCTTGGCCCGTGAAGCGAACCGGAGTCCCTTCCGTGAGAAGTGTCCCGTAAGCCAAAAGCTCACCCATGCCCCAGTCAACGCTTCCTTCGCCCTTCATCATCCCCGCGCGAGACTCGATGAGTTTTGCTACTTTCGGATGGACGTTAAATCCCTCCGGCACTGTTGTCAGAATTTCGCCAACTTTTTGAAGTGCGGCCTTACTAGCTTTCGTGTTGGTGTCTTTTGAGAAATCCTCGCGCGTCGCACGGCGAAGGCCCTTCCACAGGCCGTCAAACGCCAAGGGCTTCATCGGTGGCGGCGTTTTTTTTGCCGTCTCAAGAGTCACTTGAAGTTTTTCGATGCGAGCCTTGTAAACCTTCTCGGGCTCATCGTCCGAAATGACCGACTCTTTCACGAGCTTTTGAGCATACAGATCATACGGCGTTGGGTGTTTTTTTATTTTTTCGTACATGAGCGGCTGCGTGAAGGCCGGCTCATCACCTTCGTTGTGACCAAAGCGTCGATAACAAACGACATGGACGACGATGTCTCGCTTAAATTCCTGCCGGAATTTAACAGCAATCGTCATCGCTCGGCAGCAAGCCTCGATGTCATCACCATTGACCAACACAACGGGCGTCTGGATCATTTTTGAAATGTCGCTGGAATACGGTGACGATCTCGCAAACTCGGGCGAAGTCGTAAACCCCACCTGATTATCGATCACCAAATGAACAGTTCCGCCCACCGTGTACGCCTGAAGCTGCGACATCTGAAGCGTTTCTGCGACAACACCTTGGCCTGCGAAGGCCGCATCACCATGAATCAAAAGTGGAACAACTTTTTTTCTCTCCGAAGTGTCTCGGCGGCGGCGCTGTTTTGCGCGCACCATTCCGATAACGACCGGATTTACGGCCTCTAAGTGCGATGGGTTGTAGGCCATCGAAGCGTGAACTGGTTTTCCTTTAGAGGTCTTTTTATCGACCGAATAGCCCAAGTGATACTTCACATCGCCATCAAAGAACGAATTGTTCTCGTCGCGGTGCCCTTCGAATTCGGTGAAGATCATCTCGGCGGCTTTTCCCATGAAATTCGCAAGAACGTTCAAGCGACCACGGTGAGCCATGCCGATAACGAGCTCTTCCATACCAAGTTCGCAACCGACATCGACCATCGTTTCAAGCATAGGGATGACGGCTTCCGCACCTTCAATCGAGAAACGTTTTTTACCGACAAAGCGCGTGTGAATGAACTTCTCAAAGCTCTCAGCTTTCGCGAGCTGCTCAAACACACGAAGTTTATCTTCTTTGGACATCGACCACGATTCGCGGCCCGTTTCGAATTCACGGCGAAACCAGTTTCTCACACCAGGATTGGCGTCGGAAACATTCACCGTGATAGTTCCGCAGTAAGAAGCACGAAGGTGAGCTACGATATCGCGAAGTGTAGCACCGGGAAGTCCAACGACGCTTCCTACGTTGAACACCGTATCGAAATCACTTTCCGTCAAACCAAAGTTCAAGGGCGAAAGTTCGGGGAAAGATTTTCGACTCTCCGAGAGCGGATTTAAATTCGCTTCGAAATGGCCGTAGTCTCGGTAAGCATTGATGTAGCGATAAACTTCCAAATCCTTCGCCGAGAGGCCGACTTGTTCAGAGACACTTCCCTCGCCCGAAGGTTTCAGACCTTGGCCAAACTCAACACCTTCAAAAAAAAGTCGCCACTCGTCGCCGACTTTGGAGGGGTCAGTTTTAAAAGTGTCGTAAAGAGATTCCAGAAACTCGAGATTGGGACGACTTGTGAAATTCGCGACAGGCATCTTCAGCGTACCGGGTGCGGTATGATCCACGTTCAAAAGCTCCTTAGCTTTGGGCATTGTGTGACACTCGTTTTTATATCGCGATTCCCTTCTAACGTCAGGCGAAAACCCCGTTTGTACGAAGCCCGCGTCTTTGGTAAAGCTTTGAGTACCGTTAAGAAACAGTCACTAAAGTCGAGCCACTACTCTAGCCCGTCTCCAACCCGTCTCTAGCCCGTCAATAGGAGTCCACAATGGAACCACTCGCCGCCAGCAACAACGTTACGGCCCAAATTTCGGTCAGTCCTGAGGCTGCTGCGAAAGGCATCGCAGTGACTGAAAATCTCGCAGGCTGGGTTCATCAATTTGATCCCTTCCTTGTCCAGTTCACCGAGACCATTGGGATTCGGTGGTATGGGCTGGCCTACCTCGCTGGTTTTTTACTCGGCTACCTGGTTATGCAGCGAATAGCGCGCCGCGGCCTCGTCGCTTCCGACGGAACTCGAAGTCTTGAAGAGGAAAAATTGGGCGATTACTTACTCGCCGTCGTTCTTGGAACAATGCTCGGTGGGCGCGTTGGATATGCCCTTTTCTATAGCCAAGATCTCTTAACGGACTTCTCGAGTCAGTTTCCGTTTTGGGGAGTTTTGCGAGTTTGGGAAGGCGGGATGGCCAGTCACGGCGGTATGCTTGGAATTATTCTCGCCGCTGTCTGGTTCGCTCGACGAAACAAACAAGATTGGATGAACTTGGGAGACCTCACGACTCTTGGTGGCTCGCTGGGAATCATGGCGGGGCGCTTTGCGAACTTTATGAACGGTGAACTTTACGGTCGGCCGATCGCTTCTGCGGACTCGTTCGGCGCAAAGTGGGCCGTAAAATTTCCCACAGAGGCTTACTTGTGGTTAAAGCACGACGCCGAAAAATCAATCACAGACACTGCTCCCGACCTTCTTCCGCGATTAGCGAACGCGGCTCAAGCCGTCGGCGTTGAAAGTTCACGTTGGATGGACATCGTTTCGCGCGTTCGTACCAGCGGCACTGCAAGAAACGAAGTCCAGGTCGTGATTCAAAAAATAATCTCTGCGACCGAAACCCAAAACGAAGCTGTCGTTCAGGCGCTGCAGCCGGTTTTGACCGCACGCCACCCCTACCAACTCTACGGCGTCCTCCTCGAAGGTCTGCTACTTTTCCTGATCGCAGCGTTCGCCTGGAGAAAACCACAAAAGCCAGGAGTGGTCGGCGGAATATGGCTCGTCAGCTACGCCATCGTCAGAATCGCCACCGAAAACTTCAGAATGCCCGACTCACACATCGGCTACCAACTTTTGGGCCTGACCAGAGGCCAATGGCTCTCGGTCGCGATGCTGATCGGCTCCATCGCAATCCTCGTTTACGCTCTCCGACGGAACAAACAGAAAATCGGCGGCTGGAGCGGACTTAACTCTTAAGACTGACCTTCGACATGTTGGGCTCACGGCTCCTTCCCAAGTTCCGCGACACGAGCATCGTGCCCTCTGCCGCTCCGGCTCGGGCTCCTGCCCTCGGGTCGCGCTTACGCGACCTCCCCGAATCGGAGGTCGCGTAACTTGGGAAGGAGCCGCGATCCTCAATCAAGGGTTGTAGCTAGTCTTAATAGTTGAAGTGCTTTTTTGCTGTTGCAGCTATGTCATTCGCTATGAAAACTCTTGCGAACCATTTGCTGTCTGCGGGTACGACTTTCCATGGACTTTGCTTTATCGAGGTTTTTCGGAGCATTGCTTTGTAGGCGGCGTGGTAGATGTTCCACTTTTTTCGGTTTCTTAGGTCTTCTTCGGTGAGTTTCCAGGCTTTCAGAGGATTCGACATTCGTTCCTTGAAGCGCTTTCTTTGCTCTTCGTGGCTGATGTCGAGAAGGTACTTAAGGACTAAAACGCCGTCGTCGCGAAGCATTTTTTCTACAGCTAGGATTTCGCCGTAGGCGCGGTTTCCGGTTTTGGGGGAAATAATTTTTTCGACACGCTCGACGAGAACGCGGCCATACCAGCTGCGATCAAAAACCGCAATCGCCCCAGGCTGCGGAAGTCGCTGGAAGAATCTCTGAAAATAGTGCTCATGAATTTCGACGACATTCGGTTTTCCAATGGCATGAACTATAATTCCACGTGGATCAAGGTACTGGGCTATTCGCCGAATCACGCCGCCTTTTCCGGCAGCATCGTGACCTTCAAAAATAATGATCATCTTCCGACCATCAAGGTGCAATTGATTTTGAAGCTTCAGTAGCTCGGTTTGCGCCTGCTTTAGCTGCTTTTCATAATCATCTTTTGAAGAAAAAAACCGTTGGCACTTCTTCTGTTCAATTCTTGGCCGCAGGGTCGGGAATTTTCCGTTCATTTTGATTCTCCATAGCTAACTTTGAGTTTCATCAAACTCGCTGGCGTCTCCGCCGACATCATCACCAAGATCGCTGTAGAGCTTGTCGAAGGTACCGATTTTCTCGCGCAAAAGTGACAGGATTTTCTCTTGTTCCAAACGGTCAGGAATTGCGACCTGCTCGGAAAAAATAAAGTCAGGCCCGTCCCCTCGAAGTCGACATGCAATGTCGACTTGATCCCGAAGACCAAACGACTCGCGAATCTGCTGTATTCTCGCTTCCGGGCTAAAGATCGCCTCCGGACGGGGCGAAAAAATCTCGATATCTGAATAGGCAATTTTTCGAACCCGAAGTCGGCGATGATCCACGATGCCCATCGCGGTAAATTCCAACACGAATCTCGCTCGCCAAATTCGAAAACATGTCCAACTTAGGACGAGTGAAAAAATAAGAAAAATGAGCGCCGCAAAAAGCATCGCTGATTCTTCTTTTAGCAGGATCTCAAGCGGTCGACCCCGCGGCGCCGAGAAACTTAAGATGACGAAAAAAATCAACCAGCTTGAAACGGCCGCGCGCGCCGCTTGCCACTTTTTTGACGAATGAAATCCGATACCGATATTCACCCTCTAGCGCCGCGTGAGCTTTCGCAATCCTTGAATCGCGACTTGAACGGTTTCATCATCCACATGCGGCGCAAAACAGATTCCAAAAAAGAAGGCGAAAAGTGCTTTGATACCGGCTGCTGGAAGCTCGGGAAAGAGTTTTTGTAGCTTTTTAAGATAAGCGGATTCGAGGGAACGAATCGAAATACCGATTTCGGTGGGTCGATCACGGTGGAGCAAATAGAAATTGCAGAGATGCGGCGCCTGCATGGCGACTTCGCGCGAAAGCTTCACTGTTTCGGCCCACTTCCCCTCGCGCCAAAGAGCCACACGATCGGGACCCGTCGCAATAATTTCTTCGCCGATCACATTGATCGCTTCGCTCAAGATCGCCGACTTAGATCGACCGAAATGATAATAAATTAAACTTCGCGTGATGCCGGATTTTCTGGAAAGCTCGGACATAGTCCACTTGAGATTCCCTTTTCGAAAATCGAGTTCAAGGGCAGCGTTTAAGACTTTCCAAAATGTAGAATCGCGGTCTTTCATTCGCTGGCGCTTTCGACGATTCGATGGATTCGAAGTGGACTTCGGAATTGAGCCACCAGAGTCATCTTTAGCTGGGATATCGGCGATCACTTAAAATACTCCCCTGAAGAAAGTTCTGATTGTCTTAAACCCTACCCGAATGATGAACTTAGGTCATGAAACAATCAAGACGTTCCAAAATGTCGCTTCTAGTCTCATTATCAACTTTTATAGTAGCTACTCTCGCTCTGATCTCGTTTGAAAGCTTGCAGACACCCGACGCGCACGCCTTAAGATCCACGCCAGCTCCTAAAAAGAAGCAAACTCGCGCCGCTTACCGCGCCGATCTCGACCGCGTGATCGCCGAAAACAATATTCCCTGCAAAGTCTCACTCGACTGTGAAGCCATCCCTCTTGGATCAAAATCCTGCGGCGGACCAACCGAATACGTCATCATGAGTCAATCGACGCGAATGAAGGCTCAGGCCGCTGTTAGCGACCTCACTAAAGTCATCACCGAAATGGATCAAGAGGCCAACCGCGAAGGCGGACTGATGGGCACTTGCGAAGTCATGGTTAAACCGGAGCTACAATGTAGCGCAGGCGTTTGCTTGAAAGCTGAATCGAAATCGAACTGAACTTGAACTTTTAAAAACTGCTGTCGAGATTGAAGTTGTGGTCGCGGCGCCTTCCCAAGTTCCGCGACACGGGCCTCGTGCCCTCTGCCGAATCGGCTCGGGCTCCTGCCCTCGGGTCGCGTCGTCGCGACCTTCCCGATTCGGAGGTCGCGGAACTTGGGAAGGCGCCGCGATCTTATACCTTCGCCGAACAGTTTTTTTAAGTATCAGATTTTTCGATTTCGCTTCAGCTTCGCTGTCGCTGGCGAATTGGAATTCAGTCTTTAACTTTCGTGCGCAGTGGACCTGTCGTCAGGTCTTTTTGGAAGGCTTCTTGTAGTGCTCGGACTTCTTTGGCGATTCCGCCAAAGTCGTGTGCTGAGGAATCATTTTCTTCGATTTTTCCAATTGGTAATATGTCGAGCGTTGTTCCTAGCATCACGGCGCCTCGGGCGTTTTCTACGTCGGCTTTGGTGAAGAGTTTTGTTTCGCCACCGATCCCGATCTCTTCGGCCAATTCCAAAGCTCGCACGGCCGTGATACCTCGTAGGATTCGATCAAACTTCGGGACTATCAGACGGCCGTGACCGTCGATGATTGCGAAGTTTTCTGTTGAGCCTTCGGCGACGAATTGTTTTTCATCGAGGCTTACGACGAAGTCGATACCTCGATCGAGGGCTTCTTTTTTCATGAGGACATTGGGAAGGTAGTTGCACGTTTTTGTTCGTGCGAACATTCCCTCTTTGACGGCGACCGAGGACCAGCCAACCGTTACGCCGTTCTCATATTTTTCTTTCGCCAATGATTTTAGCGTTGTGATCGCGCAGTAGACTTGCGTGCCGATGGTCTCATAGGGGTTTGTTGTAAATCCGCCGGGACCTCTGGCTATGAAGAGTCGAATCAGTCCTGTGGTAAGACCGCTCGCACGAACGGTTTCTAGAATAATTTTTTTAAGCTCATCTGTTGAAACCATTGCTGGCATCGCGATATTTCTCATCGAAACTTCAAGACGCTCTAAGTGACGATCCAGGGCGTAGACAAATCCATCTTGAAACTTCACTGCTTCAAACACCGCATCACCGCGATGAACCATGTGATCATCGATCGGAACGATCATGTGGTGAGGTTCAGTTGTGATTCCGTCAAGAAAGCTTGAAAAAAAAGCTTTCGTCTCAAGCCTAGTGCCTTGCGCTCGACTTCTTAAAACTTCAAGAAAAAGTGTGTCGTTAAGACGTTTCATGGCTATCATTGAACCATATGGAAATGTGGCAGGCATTGATTTTAGCAATTATCGAAGGACTCACCGAGTATCTTCCGGTGAGTTCAACGGGCCATATAATCCTGGGCTCAGCACTCATGGGAATCGAAAGTGATCCCTTCGTTAAAGACTACACGGTCATTGTCCAGTTCGGCGCGATCCTTTCTGTTTTGGTGGTCTACCGAGACAGAATTTTGAAAGCGATGAAGTCCGGGCCCAAGGTCTACGTTCTTCTTCTCGCTTCCTTCGTACCGGCTGCTTTCTTCGGGCTTCTCTTAGGAAAAAAAATCGACTCCTGGTTGGGTGATGTTTCCGTGGTGGGTTGGTCACTTCTAATCGGCGGAATTGTTCTTTTATTTTTAGACCGACTTAACAACCGATTTGAAAACACCTCGCTTGAGCGGGACGGACTTAAGCTTCCGGTCAAAACTGGAGTCCTCATTGGCTTCGCCCAGTGCTTGGCCTTAGTCCCCGGGGTCTCAAGATCCGGAGCTTCCATCGCAGGTGCAATGGCGCTGGGTCTTACGAGAAAGACAGCGGCGGAATTTTCTTTTTTCCTCGCCGTCCCGACGCTCACGGCCGCCACAGGCTATAAGCTTCTTAAAATGGGCGATAGCCTCAATCTTGAAACACTTCCCGTGATTGTCGTCGGAAACATCGCTTCTTTCATTGTCGGCATCATCGCCATCAAATCATTTATCGGCTTTCTCGAGAGGCGCGGTTTTTTCTGGTTCGGCGTTTACCGCATTGTCCTGGGGCTTCTGATTCTTGGAATCACACTCTCAGGTCACACACTGAAAATGGTGGATTAAGATGGTCATCGTTTTTTTTGATGGATACTGCGGTCTGTGTAGCGGCGTGGTCGACTTTTTGATCGAGCGCGATACGAACCGTCGTCTTCGCTTTGCGCCTCTTCAAGGCACGACAGCACTTTCAAAACTAAAGGCGTCCGATATTCAAGATCTGGATACTGTCATTGTCGTGCGGGAAGTGTCGGCTTCTGATTTAGCAGAAGGTTCCACTTCTGGCACGAAGACCGGCACGAGTTTCAGAAAAAGCACTGCGATTTTCGAAGCATTAAAAGAACTTGGCGGAGGCTATGCGCTTCTCGCGCGCGCGCTTGCTTTTTTCCCTCAAGCACTTCGCGACGCCGTCTATGATTTGATCGCAAAAAACCGATTCAAAATTTTCGGTCGCAGGGATTATTGTCGCGCTCCCACAAAAGAAGAACGCGAACTTTTTCTGCCATAAAGAGGCCGCCTCCAGCCTAGCTAGTTACGAACAGCCTCAATACTTCCAAGCACAGAACTTTTGTTACGAGCTTTCACTCGTAAAGTTTTCTTTCCTTGGACGGTCACAAGAACTCCCGACAAAGACAAAGTTCCTACGCCACTTCCGGCAACGTTTCGCATGTAAATATCGCCCGTCTGCGCGTTGTAGGTCACATCCATCGCAGCCTCTAAACCTGTCCCACTGCCCCCGTCGAGACGCTGATAAAAACCAGTCAACACTGGTCCTGTGGCAACACCAGACTCTGACTCACCCTCAACAAGGACGAGTGCGATTTCAACCATGTAGTCGTTGCCGTTCAGCGATTTCATTCGGCCCGAATAACGACCTTCGATGGGGCCATATATTTTTTCAAATCGCTCGCGATCTTCCGACGATGCACCCGCCACCGGCGCCGATGCGAAAGACTTGACCCTCACCGCCTCGTAAAATCCCCAAACGCCACCTTGCCGCGAAATTTCGAGGTTAAGCTTTCCCTGCGAAATCGATCCGCGCAGTGACAAAATCGCTGGCACACCGGACGACCCAGCTCCCGACGCAGAAGCCGCCGCCGATTGAGCCGTCATGATCAGACGCCCTGAACGATCATAGTCTCCAACCAAGATAATGTCGTCTGTCTCTGTCACAAACTCGGCCGGACGGAAACGTCCGCGAAGTGTCGGTCGAAGCCTTGGAGTTCCGTCCGAATTCGTTCCGTCTTGAATGTAGTAAACGTAGATCGAAAGCTCGCCCTTGAATGGTGAAAGACCAATCGAAGCATTGGAAACGCTTCCTTCCCAAACGCCTTGAACACCGCTGTAAAGGTCTTCCAGCGCTTTTGAATCTTTCGCCTGCTGTGTGCGCGCATCTTCAGAACTTGAAACTGATCCGACATCACCACAGCCACTCAATAAAAAACTGACGGCGGCCATCGCACCTAAGAAATTATGTTTCATCTTCAGTCCCCTCAAAAATTTCATCATCTATTTCCCACCCAAACCAGAGTTCGCGTTTTTCACAAGCTCATCGCGCACGGCGGCCCAAGTATTCAAAGCAATCATGTAGTTTCCAACCGCTCGCGCGCGCTCTTGCTGCGATGAAAACAGGTCGTTGAACGCACGGATCAGCTCAACCAGCGGCGTACGGCCCTGTCGATACGCTGTCTCAAGCTCTTTCACGACGCGAGTCCTCTTAGCAACGATTTCGATCGAAGACAGTGCGCTGTCTCGGTAAGCGACCGCTGTGCGCTCGGCATTGGCTATGGAATCACGAATGCGGTCTTGCGAAAGTTTGAAATCGATCTGTGAAATTTGATAAAGCGCTTCAGCCTCGGCCCGTGCTCCGCGGTAAAGCGAAGAATCCAGAGGCCATTCAAGTTCAACTCCCAGAGCATACGTGGGTTGCGATGCCGAGGTCATTTTCGAAAAAGCCATGTCGCTTGTTTCATCGACGCCGGTCGAGCGCGCCCGCGCAACGAGATCAAGACGCGGACGATTGATGCTATCTTGAGATTTTTTATTTCTCTCTGCGTTTTCGAAACTTACCTTTGAAATCACAACAGGCCGAAGTTGTGCGATGTCGACCGCAGCCATTTTGGGCACTGCCGGAATTTCAGCAGCTTCGGTCGCCTGCATCTTGAACGTGATCGGTGTCGTTGAATCAAGTTGAAGATTTGTTCTCAAATTATCAAGACTTGCTAAGTACTGAGCCGACGATACTTTTACGTTCTTATCGGCGCCCTCGAACTCGGCTTCAAGTCTTGGAAGCTCTCCGGGTGTTGAAAGATTGTAGCCCGCTTTTCTGCGCACAGCTTTGACAAGCTCTTCGTACTTTTGGCGAGCGGCCGTATTTTCTTTCAACTGAACTTCAGCGACATAGGCATTCCAAAAAAGATTGAGTGAACTTAAAATGGCTTCTTCAAGAGCTTCTTCGCGCTGAAGTTTCGCTGCGAACACCGTCGCATCGACCGTATCAAGAATCGCACGATCCGATTCACCCAAGATATTGCTCCAAAGTGCCTGGCGAATTGAAAGCGTCACTGCGTTCAAGGCCGCATTGGGACGACGAAGGTTGCTGGTGAAGGTACTCAAAACAGACTCTTGAGAAATTCCATTGTAGTCGACCGTGACTGTTGTGCCGGTCGACAGTCGCTTCGAGAGCGAGGCCATGACGGTCAATGTTTTATCGCTGGGGTTTCCTGTCCCGGTGAGCGTCAGAGCTTCTGTGTACTCGTAGGTAGGACTCACTTTTAAAATGAGATCATAGAGACCGCGCTGTCTTTCCGCTACGCCTTCGGCCTGCTGAGCACGAAGCTCACTGGTCTTCACATCGGGGGCTTGTCTTAAAGCGATGTCGACAACGTCTTGCGGAGAAAGAACCAGCGCCGATGCGGCATCGGCGAAGAGTAAACCACATGAAATCAAAACTGAAGAAAACAAGGTCTGACCGAACAGCGAGCGAGCCTTAGCGTACTTGGACAAGAAAACCTCCGGAAACAGTCAGCGGATCAAAAGTCATTGCTCCCGTACCCTCAGAAAGCGCCGAGCGATGAGCCAGCGACGCGATGAAAGCAAAGCGAGGAACAATGTGATAAGAAAGATCCACCGCCAGCGCCGCAAACGGGCGATGGAAAGTGCCGACGAGATCCGTAAAGCGTGACGACTGAATCGCTGTCAAACGACCGATTCCCAAGCGAGCTTCGAGATTAAGTTTCGATGATAGATCAACACCTGCCGCAACACCGGCTTCGTAGCGAAGTGTATTGAGGGCCACATCGTCATAGCGAAATCCGCTGGGTGCGACGAGCGGCATTTCTTGCCTTGAATAACCAAAAGCCGTGTAGCCGCCAAGATTGACGGTCTTTCCACTGAAAGCACCCACCGAGAATGGAAGCCAGCGAAGATCAGCTTGAGCCAATAGTCCGCTTGGAAGTCGTCCGTAATCAATCGTGTCGCCCGATACAAACTGGCCGGCGCCCCGCGGCTGATAAGATTCGAAGGTCAGAGCAAAACGAAGTGCCGTGCGCTCGATCGCTGTTGAAAATGGCTGAACCTCTGCGCGAACGGTGGCCGGCGTCGGCAAAATTCCGCTGGGGGCTATCGCTGACGGTGTGGGAAGAACTTCCGCCTGGCCAGTGAGTGCTTTCTTATTTTTCTTGCCGCCACGCTTCATCTCGGCTGGTCGATCGATAACGAGCTCTGATTCGGCCTGAGCGCTCCAATCAAGATTGGGCTTTTCAGCTTTAGTCTTCGCGATGCTTTGAGAGGTCGAAAGAACGACAGCCGAAAAAACCGAAAGAAAAACCAGCGACGTCTTCACGGCTCGACTCCCATCGAAAACTCGCCACAACCATATTGCGAGACCCGATCAAACGAATTCGTTTTCAACCGATATATTTCTGACGAAAGGCCACCTGGAAATAGAGCAAAGACCTCACGCCCATCGGGCGAGCTGCGAAGATCCTTTAGAGAGACACGGCGCGAAGCCAAAACGCCCGATTCTATCACGCGGCGCGCCTCCAGTGGATAATCTAATTCAGTCTCTGTCATCGCTAAAACTTTAGATTCATCAAGACTGAGAACGCGAACAAAAACTTGTACGATTTTGTAACGAAGCGAAACTCCCGACGTCGGGTCTCGTTCGATATTCTCAAAACCGACCGCGGCCATAAGAGTGCCGGTCACGCCATCGCGCCAAAATGCGGCTGCGGAAGAAAACATTCCTTTTTTCGGCAGATTTTGAACTTCAAACGACGACGCCCGAACCGCACCGCTCGAAACAACCCGAATTTTATTTTTCGAATCAATGGCAGCGAAGCTTTCTCCTGATACGGGGCTGACCGCGATCAGTGGACGCCGAAGCGATCTTGCCGTTTCCAAAGTCTTTGAACTTCGAACCTGGCCCGAAGAACCAGCGGTGAGTGAGAAAAGAGTTGTTTGAACAAACGATCCATCAAGCCTCGTCACTGAAAAAATCATGTCGCTCTCGCGAAGCGAAGGATTCACATTGCGTGACGCCGCGCCTACTTTCACGGAGCCCATTGGTTGCAATGTGACCGCGTCCATCAGCTGATAGCCATCAACGGTCCCGATGAGAAGGTACTTTCCCTGATCACTGACACCAAAGGTTCGAAGACCGTACCCCTCGCGAGAGGCCACAACCTGAAGTGAGGGGTCCACATCGATTTCGCGAGCGATCTTCTTCGCAACACCCGATCTTGTCGAAACGTCTGTGTCGGCGACGTAAACATTCCGAAGGCCAAGTCCGACTCGGCCGCCGCCCACAACAGGTTTTGCCGAAAAAAGCAGTCGTGCTTTACCGAACGCAGGAATTGAAACCAACTGAGGCAGCCGGTGCTCCTCTAAGTTAGCTGGACCATTGGGATCAAAAGATCCGTTGGAATTTGCAAGACCGACACGAAGTCCCGCGCCGAATCCCGACGAAGAGGCTTTTGAAGAAACTGAACTGATATACGGCGGGTAGCCATCATCGCAAAAAAATCGGTAGTCGGGCTTCACTGTCACCGGCGGTCTTACAGGACCCGGATCAGTGTTTCCGTTCGAAGTATTTCCCGGCCCAGTGTCCGCGGAATTTTCGTCTTCGGAATCTGTGGAGTCAGGATCTACGGTGTCGGGCGCAGGCGCGGATGGTTTTTGCGGACCCGTGAGAAAAGTGTCATCAGCCTTTGAACAGCCGATAGAACCGACGACAAAAATTCCCCCAACGACAAAAGCCAATGCAGCGGCAAAAGTCTTAAAATTCACAAACACCCCCCCGAGTGAGATAACGCATTGGGACTACCTCGAACAGGTGTCAGTCGCCAAGAAACCTATTAAGGTCTTTAATAATTCCAATGGAGATTCAAAAGATTGTGACTCGTACCGACATTTCCGTTTCCGATTCGCCCTCTGATTCACCCACTGATTCACCCACTGTTTCGCCGAAAGCAGCACGCGATCCACTTGCTGAAGCAACACTGAAGCTTTCGTACCTTTCTTTTGGGAGAGACAAGATTTCTCTCGGTGAACTCCTAGAGGCTGTCGGGGCTCAGGGACCGTCACTTGCTGCAGCGCTCCTTACGCTCCCTTTCTTACAACCGATCCCTCTTTTTGGTCTGTCCACGCCGGCAGGTCTTACGATTGCTGTTTCTGGTGTCGGACTTCTTCTTGGCAAAAAAGTATTGCTTCCGAAGAGATTGGCCGCCGTCAATCTTCCGGCCGATAGTGTTTTGAAAGCGGCCGAGTTTTTGGCGAGATTTGAAGTAATGTTAAAGCCTTACTTGAAGTCTGAATCGAACGTTAATCTGAGCGATTCAATCACTCGCTTTTTAGGGCTCATGATCGCAATCCACGGCGTGCTGTTGGCTCTTCCTCTTCCGATTCCGTTCTCGAATGCTGCGCCAGCGTGGCTATGTCTGTTCGCTTCCCTTGCAGTTCTGTTCGCCAGTCGAAGACTTTTTTGGGTCTCAGTTGCGGCTGTTTTCGTCAACATCGCTTACTGGACGGCACTAACCATGGCCACCGTATGGGGCTCGACCGCGCTCGTCGAATGGCTAGGCATTTCGATCTAGCTCAACATCAAAGCTGACTTCGCATCAGTGCGCGCGCATTCTATTTGGAGCAGTTCCGAGCTCGGTCCACCGAGCGCCGACACGGGTGTGACGGCTAAGATTTTTCGAACGACAGTTTTGGAGACGTGATGCAGTCGATTTTTTTGAACGATGATGAGCCGCAAGAGAAAAAAGAACCCAAGGGTGAGAAGGGACTTCCTAATCCTATCGAACTGGAACTTTTTGCAGCTCGCATCGTGATGATTTATGCGCCTGTCGATGCGCGTCTCGCCCACGCTGTTTGTGCGAAACTTCTTGCTCTCGAGCGCGCTGACGCCGAAGCACCCGTGTATCTCTTTATCAACTGCCCTGGTGGCGAAGTTTATTCGGGCTTTTCGATTTTCGATACGGCGCGATTTATTCGACCAAAAGTTGTCACAGTCGTTACTGGCCTCGCCGCCAGCATGGGTTCGATCATTTCTTTGTGCTCGAAAAAAGAAGATCGCTACGCTTTCCCAAATTCAAAATTTCTCGTTCACCAACCGCTCATGAGCGGCGGACTCACGGGATCGGCGTCGGACATCGCGATCCACGCTCGCGATCTGATTGAAACTAAGAATCGAATCATCGATCTCTATGCCCAAGAGTGTGGCCGTACGGTCGAGGATATCAAAAAAGCCCTCGACCGAGATACTTGGCTTAACCCTCCGCAGGCCAAAGAGTTTGGTCTGATTCACAAGATCATCACCAATAGATCCGAGCTCAAAGATCTGAAGTAGATCTTGGTCCAGTCTCGACCCCGCCGACGCTAATTTGCGGCGGGAAAATCCGACAAGTTTCATATGGCAAATTCGAAAGCTCAAATGAGAGAGCTGAAGAGAGAGCAGCTTCCAAAAGCTTCGGCTTTTGCATTTTCTCTTTTGTTAAGCTCACTTATCCATTTTACTGTGGGCGCACCTGTTGCCAGTGCTGATGAGTTCTATGGTTTCTGCGAAACAGAGCCCGGACACATTTCTTCAAATGAATTCGCCACCCAACTTCATCAGATCTCAAATGCAACTTCAGAGGCGTCAAAGCCCCACGAAGAATCTATTTTCACAAAGGCTTGCCAAGATCCGCGCCTCCTTACTGGACGACCGAAGACGGGACTTTTTCAGCGAGTCATACCATCACAAGACTCCAAAGGACGCAGCTCCAATGATTTTTTAAAGCGCGTAGGAAAGCGAATTCTCGAATCGATGGAAGCTGAAGAACTGAAGCTTTCGGTGCGCGAAGACTGCCTCACGGGACGCCTTCCTAAGATAGATATCGGCTGCCGCGATACCGAAGCCTGGTTCAAAAACGAACTCACTCCCCTCGTCAAAAAAGCTCGAATCAATCTTGCTCTGGCGCAAACAACCGGACAAGCCGCGACACTCATGAAAAAAGCAAAACCCAAACTCAATTCAAAATTGGATTCTTTGGGAACACATAAAGAGGTCGACTGGTCGAGACTCAACTTCAGCGAAATTATCGTGGCCGGCGATATCCTAAATGAATACAAAGCCGAGATGCGTGAAGCGACGGCCTTGGAAGTCCGAGAGAAGAGAGTAAAGCCAGAAGACGCTGCAAAGTTTGAAAACGATGGACTTCTCGCAGCAAGATTCACCAACGGACTAACGTATGTCGAACTCTTAAGTCGAAATCCAATTCTTCAATATCTCTCGCAGTCGTATTCAAGTGAACTCGACGTCGCGCGGGCCATCTCAAAAATGAGGGAGCACCTTCGGAGTGACCGCGCTACCGCTGAAAACGCCATCAAGGAAATATCGAAAGACGGAAGTCGGCATGACAGTATCGCCGCCGGTTTGAAACTTCTCGATTATACCAGTCACGTGGAAGCAGAGCTCTTAGAAAGTCCCGAAGACTGCGGACTTGCGACTTCTCTTCTAAAGGTAAATGAAAGTCGGAAACTTGGAAATACATTAGCGATCGGCCTACCGCTTGTCGTCGCTTCCCTTGCACTCCCCATCGCTGGGCAAGTCGCAGCAGGTGCGGCCGTGGGTGTGGCCGGCGGCCTTGGGTATTCTGTCTATACCTATTCAGAGATGGTAAATGCCCGCGAGCGGTTCATCTCGCGGATTTCAGCGGATGATTCAACCGACTACAATCGCCTCAACAAAGCCGACCGAGAATTTAAAATTTCTCTCGCCATGGGCCCTGCCGCTTTAATGCTCGCACCTGCTGCGAGATTCGCATCGCTCGGTTTTCGAGCAGCCAAGGTCGGCTCAAGCCTCTCGCGCAGCACAGCTAAGAAATAAAACGACCCATCACGAGTAAGTGGACTTTTCGAACTTAGACGTTCCTCAAAGCCGCACTGAACCCGCTCGCTCACGCTCAACTCGAAGGAAGTGCACTCTGCGGTTGGCCGGAGTGTTGCTCTGCAGTTGGGTGCAATACGATCTGCAAAATTATTTGCGACGAACTTGAGGAGATCTAATGACGATGAACGAAGACACAGTAAAAGGTAAGTGGCTTGAAATTAAGGGCGAGGTTCAGAAAGCTTGGGGTAAACTTACTTCCGACGAACTCGACCAAACCAAAGGTGATGCGAAGGCGATCGCAGGTCTTGTGCAACAAAAGTACGGCGAGAACAAAGATCAGTTCGATAAGAAGTACTCAGACATCGTAAAGCGTTTTGAAGGCGCTCGAGATTCCGTCACTGATGGTATGAAAAAGAACCTCAAGTCGTAAAGCCTGTTCTCACTGCAAAATCAGACGCAAAAAAAAAGGAATCACCCCATGGCAATTACTACTAAAGATACTGAATCAAAATTGAACGGCCTCTCTTCACGCGGTTCTGTCGGAGCAAACCACGACACTTCGATGGCTTCGTTTGGTACGAGCGTCGAAAAATTCACTCAAGACGCTGGAAATCAGATTGGCGCTGCGATGTCGGAAGTTTCTGACAAAGCAACCACGTACGTGAAGTCGACACGAACTTACGTGGAAGACCATCCCTTCCGCGCTGTGGCTTACGCCGCAGGAGCTGGCGTTGCACTTGGAAGTATTTTGACAATGATGCTTCGTCGTAAGCATTAGGCTTCGAAATCCCCGGCGACGTTAGTCCGCCGAGGTCGCTTTCTCAATTCTACTTTATCCTGTGATCGACGTCGATCACGGGATTTTTTTTGGGGCCCGAAGAATCAGGCCCAAAACACTTAGACTTGAAGCCGCTTATAGAGGGTTTTTCGATCAATCCCCAAATCTCGGGCCGTTCGGTCTTTTGCACCGCCATTGAACGTCACAGCAAATTCAATGTACTTCTGTGTCACATCTTGCAGCGTCGGAAGATGGCCATCGAAGACGAGATCAAATTTGTGGCCACCACCACGATTCAATCCAGAACCAGAGGCCGTCTCTGAGGCTTCATCCGAAGCCTCTTTCTCGACGCGGCTCACGGAATCACTGATAAACTCGAGCAGCGAAGGTCCGAAGTCGCCCACGCACACTTCAGGTTTCGTCGAAAGGATCACAGCGCGTTCAACAGCATTTTCGAGTTCCCGCACGTTTCCTCGCCACGGATTCGAGAGACAATACTTCACGGCGTCTTTTGAGAAGTATCTCGCCGGAGATCCGTTCTCTAGAGAAAACCGTTTTAGAAAGCACTCAGCCAGCGGCATAATATCTTCAACTCGGTCTCTCAGAGGTGGAATCACAAGCGGGATAACGCTCAGGCGGTAAAATAAATCCTCCCGAAAATTATCGTTTGCGATTTCAACGGCTAAATCCTTGTGTGTTGCAGAGATAATTCGCGCATTTATCTCACGATGCTGATTTTCACCGACTCTACGAATTTTCTTCTCTTGTAGAACACGAAGAAGTTTTGCTTGAAGGCTAGGACTTAGATCTCCGATTTCATCTAGAAACAAAGTTCCGTCTTGGGCTTCTTCAAAAAGACCGACTTTCTTTTCAATCGCGCCCGTGAAGGAACCTTTCGCATGACCGAAAAGTTCACTCTCTAAAAGTGCCCCGGGAATCGCTGAGCAGTTGATCGCGATGAAAGGACCTTTCGCGCGCGGACTTTCGCGGTGGATGTAGCGCGCGAAGACTTCTTTTCCCGTTCCGCTCTCACCCGTCACGAGAATGTTGGCGTTACTTGGAGCCACACGTTTTGCAATTTCAAGCGCGGCCAGAAAGTTCGGGCTTCGTCCGATGATTCCGTTCGGTGAACGGGTCGAGGTCTTAACGACTTCACGAAGTGAAGTGATGTCACCTTTCAGCGTCTTGAGTTTCATCGCTCGTTCAACAGAGATCAGAAGCTGCGGAAAATAGATTGGGTTGACGAGAAAATCATAGGCGCCTCGGCCAATCATTTCCGCAGCTGTTTCGGCAGAGTTCGGATTTGCAATGAAAATAACCGGGAGCTCGGGATCTAGCTTGTGAATATTGTCGGTGAATTCAGCTCCTGCCATACGGGGCAAATGCAAATCACTGACGACAACATCCCAGCTGTTACCGTCTTCGACCCATGCTTCCAGCGTCGTCTCTCCATCTGAGAATTTCGACACTTTGAAAGAGCGAGCTTCGAAGAACGTCGAAATCTGATTCTGGACTTCTTCATCATCATCCACGATCACGACGTGGGGTTTTTTGAATTGAGTCATCACTATCGACCTACCTTTTTAAATTCTAATTCTCGAAAATGTCTTAACACATTCTTAGCGCAAGTTCGAAAACTCCACAACCACTCGTTCACAATTCGTACGCTCTTAACTCAGATGCTGTGTCGACGATTAGGCAAACTCTGTTTACGGCTTTGGAATTGCTAAACAGTGAATGAGATTCAGATGCGTTTGTGTGTCTTGATTCCGAAATCAATTTATGGAGGTTCAAAATGATTCGAGCAGCTATTTCGTTTTTTATCATTGCAATCATCGCTTATGTGCTGGGTGCCAACAATATTGCAGGCCTGTCAGTGGAAATTGGAAAGATCCTTCTTTTCGTATTCCTGATTCTTGCCGCTATATCTTTGGTGACGAGTCTTGTTTCTGGTCGAAGAAACAAACGACTGCTCTAGAAAACAGTTTCGACAAATATTCGACAATATGAAGAAGGAACAACATGAAATTCAAACCTAAGTTTTCACATCTCGCTCTCTCCCTCGCTCTTGGCCTTACGATCGGTGTAGTTTCGCACGCTGAAGAATCAACAATGGAAAAAGCTGAAGTCATGACGGACAAGGCTGTAAATTCAACTAAGCGCGGCTATCGCAACGTGAAGGATAAAGCCTGCGAAATGGTGAACGGAAAAATGGAGTGCGCCGCGAAAAAAGTCGGAAGCAAAGCAAAGGGTCTTACCGATGACGCCGCAGCAAAAGCCTCAGAGCTTAAAAACAAGGTGGATTAGAAATGAAAACACCAACAACACGCCACAATATCAAAAATCGATCCGTCAAAGAACTTTTCGCGACAGCACTGACACTTGTTGTCTTTATGCTTCTGTCGATCACAAGTACAGCAGCCAACGCTGAAGGCGCCGGACTGTTTGTTGAACCAGCGATCACGTATGAGCGCGGGGAAACAAAAGTTAATTATCCTTCACCGCTGTCGGACTCGACAGGAAGCAGCAACGGTTTGGGAATTGGCGCCCGGCTCGGCTTCCATATAATGGAGATCGTATTCCTCGGAGTCGACGGACGTTACTCGATGCCGCAGTTTAAGGACTCAGCCGTCGCTTACGATGCGACATCGACGGCGACCAACTGGGGACCTGTTGTCGGTGTTCAAACGCCGATCGTTGGTCTTCGCGTTTGGGGCTCCTACATTCTTGGTGGAGAGCTGAATCCGAATGCAAGTTCGGGGACAGATCTTAAGTTCGACAAAGCTCACGGATACCGGGTCGGTGCCGGATTCCGAGTGGCGATCGTCAGCGTAAATCTTGAGTACCAAAATCTCAAGTACGACCAAGTGACGCTTGAGCAGCTCGGGCCCTTCAATCCGGGCGAAAGACTGAGCGGCGTCAACATGACTGCAAGCTCATGGATCGCCAGCGTCTCCATGCCGTTCGAACTGTAAATTTAATAATTAATAGGAAAAATAATGAAACAATTAAATAGTCTTAAGTTCTCAGCTCTTGCGCTGACACTCGCCCTCGCGGTTGCGGGCTGCGCTTCGAAAGTAAATAAAGCGGATATATCTAGTTCAGCCAATCCAAAAGAAGAAATTGCAAAAATGGAGACAGATCTAAAAGAAGCGCAAAGTCGCGATGTCGACGTTCTCGCTTTTAACGATTACGACAAAAGCATCAAGTCTCTAGAAGAAGCAAAGTCGGATCTCGCCAGCGGCCAGAAGCAGGAAGAGATCATCGACGATCTTCGCATGAGTCGTGGCTACCTAAATAGCGCAATAAAAAAATCAGAAGGTCGCCGCAGTCAAGCGACGGCACTCCTCGATGATCGCCAGATGGCTCTGAAGGCCGGCGCTGCTTCTCACCCCGAACTAAAATCGGCATGGAGCAAAATTGACCGCGAAGTGATTAAGAATGCGGACGATTTTTCAAAAGTCGACACCGAAGACATGACGGAAATGCAAAGCCGGTACGTTGAACTTGAGCGTCAAGCGACTGTCATCACGGAACTCGGCGACGCCAAGGCTCGAATCAACGGCGCAAAGAATGACCGCGCTGAAAAACGTGCTCCGAAAACATTGAAAACAGCCGAGCTCAGCGTGGCAAACGCTGAATCGATTATTTCAACAAATGTGCGGAATCCCGCCGGCACTGTAGCAGCTGTCGCAAAAGCCAATTCCGATGCCAAAATGCTGACTGATGTGATGGAAAAAATAAAAACCAGCAGCACCAAAAATTTGGCTGAAGCCTCTGCTATTTCAATGGTGATGCAGACTCGTCAGATTTCGGATCTCAAAGACGACGTCACACTTCAGCAAAGTCAGACTGAACTTGCGAAGTCAGACACGCGTGCAAAAAATCAAGAGCTCATGGCGAAAGACCGCGAGTTAAATCAAAGCGAACAGGCTTTGGATCGCACACGAGCCGTTATCGGTGTGCAACAGGCACTGGAAAAAGCTCGAAGCGGCTTCACGCAGAGCGAAGCAGAAGCTTATCAGCAAGGCGAGAATCTTGTTATTCGTCTCAAGACGATGAGCTTTCCTAGCGGCGGGGCCAACCTTCCACCGGAAGCACTTCCCATCTTGGCTAAAGTGGCCGATGTCGCTCGCGATCTTGGAGCGGCGAAAATTCGAGTTGAAGGGCACACAGATTCAACGGGCGATCGCTCGAAGAATCAGACATTGTCCGAGACACGTGCACGCGCTGTTGCATCGTACTTCAAACTCAATGGGTTAGAAGATGCAGATGTTTCATCCGAAGGTTATGGTCTCTCAAAACCTCTCGGAACCAACAAGACGGCCGCTGGACGAGCTCAAAACCGCCGTGTTGATGTCGTCATCACTCCGGGACCAACGAACGTCCAATAGTCTCGACATCGTTAGCGTCCAATCCTCCGAGAAGTGACTAGAACTTAGTCACTTTCTCGGACTTAAGTCCTCTGAACACTGGTTCTCGTTATGGCCGCTCCCTTGCTCAATTAGTTACCAATGAACAATTTCAAGAATTTCCATGTTTCAAGAATCTGCATGATCTTATCTGTCACTGGAATGCTGGCAGCCTGCTCTCCGGCTGAATTCAGAATGTATAGCGATCTGACCGACACGAACGGCTCTCAAGGAGCGGTCGAAGATCCGACTCCCACAATTTGCGATCCATTTAGTCCTGACAATATTATTAGCGCGACATCGGGCCTTAAAGGTTCAATTCATTACCTTGAACCTGGAAGCCCCCAGTACACACGAAGTACCGACGTCATCAGTAAAGGTAAAATGATCGACGCCGACCTTTTCCTCCGTCGCATCTTCGTACCAACTCGCATTTTTTCGACCGGCTTTGCGACCGACGATGGAAAAGTTATTTCTGATTCGAACGGACAAGTTTTGAATGAATGGTTCGCACTGAACCTCAACAGCCGATTGCAACTCGGCCGGGGCGATACGGATGGCGACTACCAACTGGCTCTCTTGTCGGATGATGGCTCGACCCTAAGTCTTCAAAACGATCTTGGAGTCTTCGAACCGATCGTACAAAACGAAGGCCTTCACCCGACCCAGCTTGCGTGCTCTTCTAAAGTCATACGAATGACAAGTGAGACGCGGCTTCCAATGAACCTCACCTATTTTCAGGGCCCAAGGCAGCATATCTCAATGACACTCCTGTGGAGAAAAATACCTGCCGGCGCAACTCCAAACGCTTTGGCTGATGTCGAGTGCGGAAAATCCGGAAACGACTATTTCTTTAATGTGGGAACCCAGACGACTGAGGCTACTCCCAGAAAACCATACCAGGATCTGCTCGCTCGCGGATGGAAACCGCTATCGGATTCTAATTTCGAGCTGCAGTCTGGTTCGAACCGCTGCGCAATTTAGGAATCTTAATTAAAAACTTTGTCAGCGAAGCTTTGGTGACGTTAGCCTTCATTTAACACCAAATGGAGCTAACACCTTTGAAAATCTTGAAGTGCCAACTGTTCCGTTCGGCTCGCGTTAATGCGACTGTCATCAGTGCCATCGCGATTTTAATCGCTCCGACACTCGCGCCCGCGAATATTGTGGGTGTTGGAACTCAAAACTTTAATCCAGTGACCGACGGCCTCGATTACGTAACTGTGCACTCGTCAAAGACGCTCAAACCCGGTATTTTCAATCTTGGCGGATTTTTTAATTCAGCGACAAACACACTCCCTTACGTCGATTCGGGGACGCAAAGCCGAACCCAGTTGAACGATAGCCTTAGCAGCTCTGATTTCAGCATTGGACTTGGCATTTTAGAGAATCTATCTGTTGGGCTTAGCGTTCCTTCGGTGCTTGCGCAGTCGGTGGAAAATCGCACAGGCGTTCGCGGTGACTTCTCGTCCACGGGAAATACTGAACTTCGTTTCAATTCGAAACTAAGGTTTCTTGGCGGCGACAGTGGCGGACTCGCCGCCGTTGGAAGCGTCAACTTGCATCGAACACGAAACGATCCCTATGCAGGCTCTGACCCGGGACCAACTTATAATGTCGAGCTTGTCGCCGACAAAACGTTCACCAACAACGTTTCGGCCGCATTCAACCTGGGTTACCGCTTTAGAAACTCGGGAACTGCCATCGCCACGTCACTGATCGAACCCATGAAAAACCAAGTTATCGCGTCTGTAGCCGCGAGCTATCTTTTTGAAGATGCAGACACGAAGCTCATCGCCGAAATCTTTGGAGCCTTACCTGCACAGTCACAAGGCGTGAACCCCACAAGAGACATGACATCGGCCGAATTTCTCTTAGGTGTTAAACATGATCTCTCGCAAAAACTCGCCTTTCACGTCGGTGGCGGGACAGAACTTATCCAAGGTGTGTCGTCGCCGGACTGGCGCCTTTACACAGGACTCAACTATACGTTTGGGCCGGCTTGGAGAACAGAATCTGAAACCGATCACGTCGTTCGCATTGAACCGCCACCCATCGCCGTGGCGGCAACGGAAGTGAGCAAACCCACGTCCGAAAAGTTTTCGGTCGGTACCATTTTGTTCGAATTCGATTCTGCGAGACTTGTCAAAGATACTCCTATAATTTTGGCAGGTCTTGTTTCGGAACTTAAACGGCTAAAATTTGTTCGTCTCACAATCGATGGACACACAGATTCTGTGGGTCCGGTGGCTTACAACAAAGACTTAAGTGTCCGCCGAGCTAATGCCATCCGCGACTTTTTGATCGAAATAGAAAAGCTTGATGGCTTGAAGATCGAGGCCAACGGTTATGGACCCAGCCGACCGATTGCAAGTAACGGAAACTACCAGGGACGCCAAGCGAATCGACGAGTTGAATTTACGATTGAACGCTAGATTAGAAACGAGGACGAAATGACCAATGAGCCCATTACCACTTCCGTACCCGGACGAACTTCCGAAACAGTGTCTCCTCGGTTCATGAGACTCAAGGGACCAATTGCAGGAGTCGCCGCCGGCATAGCTAGCGACTTACGAGTCGACGTCACTCTGGTGCGCATCGCTTGGATAGTTTCCGTGTGCCTTGGATTTGGTTTCTTTCTTTACCCTATGTGCTGGTTGGCTTTTCCAAAAGCTTCGGAGCCAAACTCTGCCGAGCGCTCGCGCCTCCTCGGCGTCTGCGTTAGAGGCGCACGGCGCTGGAATCAGCCCGTGGGACTTCTGCGCCTGATTGCGATCTCTTTACTTTTCATCAGCTTTGGATCAGTGGCGATTGGTTACGTTATCGCGCACTTCGTAATTCCGGCGACGAATGAAGCTTAAGACAAATGAAAATTGCCTTCTTCGATACTCAGAAGTTTGAACGTTCCACATTTTTGGCTGCCAATGCCAGCCGTCACGAAATAAATTTCATCGAAGCGAGACTCGATGAAACCACGACGTCCCTCGCCGCCGGCTGCGACGTCGTCTGTTGTTTTGTGAATGACCGTGTCGATCGAACGGTGATTGAAAAGTTAGCCGGACAAGGCGTGCGCCTGGTGGCCGCAAGATCCGCGGGCTTTAATCACATTGACACAAAAGCCTTGAGCGAATTTCATATCAAACTTATTACGGTTCCCGAGTATTCCCCCCACGCCGTCGCCGAACACGCCGTCGCCCTGCTTCAAACGCTCAACCGGAAAATTCATAAAGCCCACAACCGTGTTCATGATCTTAACTTTTCCCTAGATGGCCTTGTCGGCTTCGATCTCTTTGGAAAAACCGTCGGCGTGATTGGCACGGGGCGAATTGGAAAAGCTTTTTGCCAAATCATGAATGGATTCGGAATGAAGATTCTTGCGGTCGATTCGGCGCCCGACACAACGTGGGCAAAGTCCCACAACGTGCGCTACGTCGAGCTCACTGAACTTCTACAAAAAAGTGATGTCGTCTCACTTCATGTCCCCCTGACGCCGGAAACTCATCACATCATCAACACACCAGCGATCGACAAAATGAAGAAAAACGTAATTTTGATCAACACAAGTCGCGGAGGTTTGATCGAGACAAAAGGTCTGATCAAAGCCTTAAAACTTCGAACACTCGGCGGCGCATGTCTTGATGTTTACGAAGAAGAGTCCGGAATATTTTTTAGCGACCATTCAGAAACTGGAGTGAATGACGATCTTCTTGCTAGACTCATCACATTCCCAAATGTGCTGATTACATCCCACCAAGGATTTCTGACCAACGAAGCTTTGACGAACATCGCGACGACAACAATTGCGAACATAACAAAATTTGAAAACGGAAAAGCAGAGACGACAAAAATATGAAAGTTCAATTTCTTGGCGCTACTGAAACAATCACCGGCTCTCGCTATCTTGTCTCCGAGGGAAATCTAAAAATTTTGGTCGATTGCGGTCTTTTTCAAGGCTACAAAAACCTTCGTTTGAAAAATTGGCATGCATTTCAAGTGCCACCTGCTGAGATCAGCGCAGTTTTGTTGACCCATGCCCATCTTGACCACAGCGGCTACTTACCGCGTCTTCGTATGAACGGTTTTAATGGAACTATCTTTTCAACCCCCGCCACTAAAGATCTGGCAGCTATACTTTTGCCAGACTCTGGCCATCTTCAAGAAGAAGAAGCACGATTTTTAAACAAACACGGCACTTCCAAGCACGCTCCAGCTCTTCCGCTTTACACTCAAAAAGACGCGACCGACACCATGCCTTCTTTTTCCACCCTTGGTTGGCGCGAACAAAAGACATTGAAGTCAGGTGACAATGAGCTCACTTTTTCATTCCACCCCGCTGGACACTTATTTGGGGCCGCGAGCATTCTCATCAGTAACGGGAAGAAAAGCATCGTCTTCTCAGGAGATCTTGGAAGAGACAATGACCCGATCACTCAGGCTCCAGACTTCAAAGAAGGTGCTGATTTTGTAGTGATCGAATCAACGTACGGCGACCGCGTTCACGAACAGATCGAACCAGAAAAAGTTATTGCAGAAACAATCTTGAAAACCATCGCACGCAAAGGCACGGTGCTTATTCCGTCTTTCGCGGTCGGACGGGCTCAGCAAGTTCTTTACTATATCCATCGCCTCAAAAAAGCTGGTTCGATACCCGATGTACCGGTTTTTCTGAATAGTCCCATGGCAGACAAAGCCAATGATGTGTTTTGCTCGCACGTGGAGGACTCGCGAATCAACAGAAGCGAAGCTCATGCAATTTGTGATGGTGTTAGAACCGTTGCGAGCGTGGAAGAATCCGTTGAACTCAATCTCAACAAAGACCCGAAAGTTATTATCGCCGCCAGCGGAATGGCCACAGGTGGCCGCGTCCTTCACCATTTAAAGTCGTTGGCACCGGATGCCAAAAACACGATTTTATTTGTTGGCTATCAGGCCGGCGGCACGCGCGGCGACGCCATCGTTCGCGGTGCAAAAGAAATAAAAATTCACGGTCAATATTGGCCAGTCCTCTCTGAAGTCATTCAGCTCGACACAATGTCTGCCCATACGGATTCGATCGGACTTATCAATTGGCTTCGTGGTCAAAAAAAGCGGCCGATGGAGGTTTTCGTCACCCACGGTGAAGCAAGTTCCGCCGACAATCTTCGACGAAAAATTGAAGAAACTTTTCCCGGGGTACGAGCCTCAGTTCCGACATTCGGCGAGTGCGTAAATCTTGATTGATACATTTAAATCTGAATTCGTTTCACCTTGAGACGGCCCAACTCAACGACAGATCAAATCTTTGCGCCATGTTAACGTTCATGAGCAATTTGGCCTGAAGCCACCACGTGTGGAGCCCGATAAGCTACATATGGGATGTTTCGGTGGTTACCGTACGCATAAAGTGGCAGCTCTTTTGGCAATATCGCTCGTGGTCGGGTGCGGAGCTTCGTTCGACCAGGATCCGCTCGTAGCTGGTCCAGGCACCACACCCACACCCACACCCACACCAACACCAACACCCACTCCCGCACCTTCGTGCCCAACGAACTTCGTAACTGTACCGGCAAATACAACCTTGGGAACTGCGGCCTTCTGCATTGCTCAATATGAGATGAAAGCCGAAACCAACGCAGGCTCTGATGTCTTCGATGCCTACACAGCTCAACTTGACGAAACACTTCACAAACCAGAATCACGTCCCAACGGAATCCCATGGGTTCGAATTACACACGCCAACGCAATGCTCGAATGTGCAAGCCTTGGTTCGGGCTACAGTCTTATCTCAGCCGCTCAATGGGCCGCCGTCGCACGAAATATCGAGTCTGTAGCGAGCAACTGGAGCTCGTTAACGGTGGGAACAGGAACGCTCTACTCGAATCATTCTGACAATGCGATTTCAGGGACTGCCGTCGCCGACGGCTTTGCCGTCACAGGAAGTCTGCTACTAAGTGCAAATGATGGATCAAACCCCTACGTCGGTACCGGCAATGCAAGTGGCGACGCTTGGGGCGCCGGCAAAGAGCAGCGCCGGACTCTGACTTTATCAACGGGCGACGTAGTTTGGGATCTTTCCGGAAATGCCCGCGACAAAATCGCCATCGACACGGCAGGAAGTACAATATCTTTTACAGGTCCTGGAGCATCGACTTTTTACGATATCGATTCGGTGGCCGTCAGTTCAACGGTCAGTTCGATCGTAATCTCGGGCGGAGGAACTTTTTCTCTCAACTGGATATCGCCCGCGACGACGGCATTGACCCATGCTTCGAACGCCATCGGCCAGATATACATTCAGTCTGGCGCACGGACTTTGAAGCTTTTAACTCGCGGTGGAAACTTCTCGTCAGCTAATAGGCCCGGCCTGTTTGCTGCGGACTTCGACGGGGAAGCAAGCAATCTCAGTTCCTCGGCCAGCTTTCGCTGCGTGAAATCGTTAAACTAAAATCAATCACTGCTTGGAAATACAAAGGCCCTGCATCAGGGCTTTGTTCGTCCACGAGAAAAACCCAAGACTTGTCGACATCTGAGTTGTGATTCCCGTGATGCGCCCATCGCCGCAGGCTTGCATCAAATTTGCGTACGCTTGATTGACGTAATCGGTTTGACCGACAAAGCCGAAAATAACGAACTGCTCTGCATAGCCCTTTACTATTTCGCCACTTTCGATCGGCGCGTAGGGTTCGAAATCAGAGACGTGAGCCTGGTGAACCGAGTGCGCACAGCCGACGAATGACAGCACCAAAATCGGCATAAAAATAAAGAGACGGAGTTTATTAATTCGATCAGAGATTCGCATTGCAGAACCCTGTTGCGGTGACACGTTTCTTGAAAACAATCACGTAGGCGATCGTTTCATCCTTCGTGAGAATTCCCGTGACGACACCGTTGGGACACTGCCGCTTTAGGTCAGTTACAAGGTCGTCGATGAAATCATTGTTGAAATTAAATGCGAGGAAGATCGTTTTCGTGACTTCAGCTTTCACAACTGTCCCTCGGTTGGACGGAATTGGTGTCAAAGAGACCGAATTTACCGAGGCGCAGCCCGAAAAAAATCCAACGGCCATGAGACTTAAAAAAAGTTTTCCAATATACATTCTACGTGTCTCCATTTTTGCCATTACTTTTGCCCGTACTTTCGCCCGTACCTTCGTTTAAACTTTTCGCGGTCTTTCGGCAGAAGCCGGTCACCTTAACGATCTCGCCGGAAATTACGGGATACTTTCGCGTTTCACGGATCGACATCAGTCCCGTAATTCGCCCCGTCGGGCACTTTTCATATAAAGCGTAAATCAACTTCTCAGCGTATCGCTCGCTATAAACTGGATTTCCTGTTTGTGGTCCCATCTGAAACAACGCAATTATTGTCGCAAGATTACCTGCATTGTCGCCGCCGTTCGTCTGCGCCGCCCGCGCGATGGCACCGATCTCTTCAGCGCTCACGCCCGTCTCACTCATCATAATTTCAAACGGAATAAGTTTTTGATCATCGCGTGCATCAATCTGCCCCAACTGCACCTTGTGCAAGACAGCACAGCCACTTGTGCCGAGGAGGATCACCGACCAAAATAAAGGCGAAACTGCTGTTAAGAAAAAGGCTTTTAAATTCATAAGTGTTAAAATCCTAGAATCGACTTCCCAGTCCACGCAAGTGATAAAGAAGTACGATCTAAGGTTTCAGAATTGGAACAGAAATCTGGCTGACGCCGCGACCTTCAAGTGTCGCTCGCAGTTTCGCCTGATAAAGGGCCATAAGTTGCGCACGAACCTCTTCACCCTCAAAGCATCCCATCGCAATAGCGATAGCTTCTAAAGTCGAGAACCCATTGCTGAAATGTTCTTTCCGAAGATTGGCGTCCGCCAAATTCTTCTCGCTGATCCGCACTCTAGGAAGATGTTTTAGCTCTTCATGCCTACGATGAAGTTTCCCGGCCTGGCGCCAGTTCCCGTCAGACACGATCAGCTGCACCGGTTTCTTCGGCGTCATGGACTCGATGTCGACGGAGTCATCGGCGGGATACAAAACATAAGTCTCGTACTCGTCCGCAAGAATAGATGACAAATCCAAGGGCGATCGGTCTTTCCCCCGAACAATCATCTCGGAATTTACCAACGCATGCACCGCAAGACGCCCCGTATTTGTGGTCCGCTTCAGTTCGCGGTGATGAATCACCAGCGCCAGCTTTGTTTTTACTTCGATACTGGGAATGTGAGAGCAAATACAGCGCTCGAGGTGCAAGAAACACCTAGGACATGGCTCGGCTGTTTTACGTTTTCGAAGTTTATCCAAGGCGTCGACCCTACAACGGATCGCGAGCGAATAAAATCGGCCGTCGAATCCTGCTGCCGCGAAGCGACACCGCCGCGGAAGTAACTTATGCGACGGACTAGCGCCGACGTTTGAATTTCACTCCGATTGTATTGAACTTGAGTCCTAAGTCTTCGCTGGTGAGAGTGTACATAGTGAGATCGACCCACTCTCCTCGCAAAAAGACGGCTCGTTTTTTCAAGCCCTCTCGCCGCATTCCCAAGGACTTTGCGAGTCCGATAGATCGGATATTTCCGGGCTCAATCCCCGCTTCCAACCGATGGACTTTGATATCCCTAAAAGCGATATCGATCATGGCTTTGGCGGCCTCTTTCCCGTATCCAAGGCGCCAATAGCTATTGAAGATACGGTAGCCAAGGTAAGCGGCGTGAGAAATCCCGCGAACAACTTCCATGACCGATGCAAAGCCGACCAAGTTTCCTTTGGAATCGAACACACCCAAATCGTAGTAAGTGTCGGCGTCGCGACGCTTTTTCTGATCGGACAAAAGTTTTTTGAATTTTGCGCGCGTGAGTTCTTTTGCTGGTTGCGGCCCACGATCCCATTTGTTTTTGGGTGAATTCACTCCAAGATGAGCTGTCTTCCAAACATCGAAGTCCTTTGCCACCATTGGGCGAAGACGAAGACGTTTGGTTTTTCTCGATAATTGTCCCACAGCATTAAGACGCGGCTTTAGTTACAGAAGGCCGAGTAGCAGCGGCCGTCGTAACCATCGATTCGAATTTCGCATTCAAAACCGATCGACGTATCCAGAAGTCGAACAGTATTCACATTAAAGTCCAAGATCTCAATTCGGGATTTCTTTCCACGCTCTTGGCTGTCTTTCAGAGTAGCAACCATATCTCGAAATTCGAGATCAGCAAAAAACTGCTCCGAATCGTCCGGCGAGCAAAGCGAATAGCGCTTGAACGTCTTTTCCATCTCCGAAACAAAATCAGAAGCCAGTGCCGACGACGCGAAAAAAGAAACAAGAAGTGCCGCAAACAATTTCATATAAAACTCCCAGTGATTTGAAGACCCACCGGGGCTTATACCACGACCACCAAGCCAGACACTGTCAGCAATCGGTTTTGGAAAAAATTGTAAGCGCGAGGGACTGCCTTCGTTGCCGATTGTGAACGCGGCGCCTTCCCCTTTTCCGCGACCTCCGAAGCGGGAAGTCCGCGTAAACGCGGACCGAGGGCCCGGAAGGCCCGAGCCGCTGCGGCGAGCGCAGGACGCGCGTGTCGCGGAAAAGGGGAAGGCGCCGCGATCACACCAGCACGGACCAGCTCCCAAGCGACAATTTGCTAAAGACCAGCCATTGACCCACAGGTCGCGTCGCCGCTCAGACCGATGGTCATGGCTTTCTGCTCGTCGGAGATATCCCAATAGGTCCCTCCGGTGGGACGATACGCGCGTCGAAATGTGGTCGCATATTGGCGCGTGCCGACATCCACAGTCATGGACCCGCCCGTAGGCTCGAACGCGACAAAGTAGGTCATGTCGGTACCATAAGTCGGATTGAGATTCTCAAGCTCGAGTGGTTCCGGAAGCGGTATCCATAACTTTTGAGTCGCCGTCGTTGTCAGACCCGTGGTGACTGTGAACTCTTTCAGCGGCGTTTTGAATTCAGGAAGCTCGGTCCAACCCATAGGGGTGATTGAAATTTTCAGTGACGTCAGGCCGGTGGTTTGAGTTCTCACCATGATCGACTTTAAAATCATCGCATTCGCGACCAGCAAGTGCTGACCGACTTTGCTTCCCGAACTGATCGTCACGGTACTGACTGTGGGACTTGCCTCTTCGATGCTCAGCGAGCCATCACATGACTCGACGTCACCCGTCGGCCGCTCAAGAGCACAGCCCGAAAACGCAAAACATGAAAGAAGCAGAGCAAACCGTCGCATCGCTTTTAAGTGTGTTGAAAATGCCGAGACTCGACAACCATTCTGTTTGCCTCCGCGCGATCCACGACCCAGGATAGAGATTCGATGCGTACTGCTTTTGCTCTTCTCTCCACGCTCCTCCCCCTTCTCTTAAGTTCCTTAGCGGCATTTGAAGCCCAGGCTCGGGTCTCGACAGCACCGACAAGCCCCGATCAACGCCTGATCAATCCCGCTGCCGCCAGCGCAAGAAAGTATTTGGGCTTCTCCCTGGACCTCCATCGAGATCTTGAGACTTCAAAGGTCTTGAACCTCATCGACTCGACGGCCGAAATTTCGACTCAGGTCGATTCTTTGAATGCAGGCCAGGTGGGAAGGTCCGGAGCATTCACGTGGGAGATCGCCGTTTCTCCACAAATGGGTGAAAAGAAAACGACGTCTTCGTTTCAAGAGGTCGGTTTCAGCAATGTGGTCTCGGATTCCACCTTGGGGCTTGTAACAGTCCCCGCGGAAGCGCTTGTCGGGTTTCGACTTCGCCGCGACTTTTCAGTGGGACTGAGGCTTCTGTACGCTCAAGCGCAGTTCGAGGGTACCAACAACTACGCATTCATCGTGAACGAATCTCGCGAAACAACCACCGAGCGCGTGAAGTTCAATGGTCAGTTCTTGGTCGTCTCGCCGGGAATTTTGTATGAACTTGGTTCAACGGGATTTTCTTTGGCCTATGTCGCAGAAACATTTTTTTTTAATAACGAGCAAAATAATTCTGGAACCCGCACGACCGGCGGCAACGAGGCCATTTCAACTTCGACGATCGAAGTGAGAAGCCGTGACAGCCTCACCATTCGAAAAAATATTTTCGGCATTGGGTATCAGTCATCGAAGTCGACTCAAGGCAATTCTATTCGCTTCGACCTTTCTATCGAAAAGATGCCACCGCTCAGTAAAAATCCGTACGCCCTGGAGGGCGAACTCTTACGAGCGATAGTGGAACTAAACTTTTCCTATTTTCGCGTGGGCGCCGAGTGGAGCCGACAAAAAGGCTACTACGTCGATCCGACGAACCTAGTCCCCTACTTTTTTAACGTCGATCAATTTAGCGATCAGGCCGTCGACGACATTGGATTCTTTGGTGGCCTTCGCACTTCAAAAGGCCACGGTTTCGGCCTTTCGTTTTCACAATCGACCACGATCGCGCTTGAGGCCCTGTCCTTTGCCGGTACCCCGCAAGAGCTAGAAAAGAAAAACACCACTTACAGCGTGAGCTATTCGTACGTATTTTAACTGCACGCCACAGATTTTAAAATTCTTCAATAAGCATAACGCCCAATTTCAGATAAAAGTTCCGCGTTTGATCCCATTCTTTATTGGGGCGCGATCCACTTAACGTTTTGACCGTTAGAAAACGAAAGCCGTACGCTTTTGTTAAAGCGGCCTCTCACCAGGAAGCCGCGAAGATGATTTTAGAATTCTAGAACGCAACGCCCTCCAGCGCTGAAAAGAGGCGTCACTACTTTTTCTTACCCTTCGTAATTCCGTCGACGGATTGTCGTGAGCTCTTAAAACGCGTGGTTTTGAAACCGCGCGTTTTTTCGTTTTTGAGGCTTCCTTGCTCGTGAACACGCTTTCGCCACAACGCGAAGGCCTTTGCCGAAAGTTCGGTCCGCATAAATCGAACGAAGTCATTTGGACTAATGCCAAATTGAAGCTCAATCACATCGAACGTCGTGCGATCTTCCCAGCCCATACGCACCAGACGATCGCGGTCATCATCCGAGAGGTTCTTAATTTTTTCTTTTAACGTTTTCGATACGCCCACAGGTTCCTCACGCTTTTAGTCGAAGTCGAATCGGCCCGCGAAAATCGCTGGGGTCGACGGGCTTTCCGTTTTGAGTGATGTCGATCTTCCCGTCATTGCAAAGTAGCCGCGCACTTCGACGGACGTGCTCCATCATGACAGCATTCGATTTTTCTTCCTGTGGCAAAACTTCGCTGGGACAAATAGTTTTACCCGCATCCCTTTTGGCGAGCAGACTTAAAATCGCGTCACGATAATCGAACTTATTTTTGTTCTGCCGGCACTTATCGCTGCAATACTTGACCTGGTCCCAGTCGCGAGCCCACTTCTTCCGGTATTCAATTTCGCGGCCGCAGCTTTCGCAAGTTTTTGACTCAGGCATTTGAGTCAAAGTATCGCGGGTCGGCCTGTTTTGAAAACTGAATCAGCTCCAGACCGGATTTCGATTTTTCTAGAACTGACTCCAGAAGCTAACACCGATCTGCGAGCTGAGCGAAAGAAAGCTTACAGTCGTCGACAGTCAGACGGATCTCGTCCCCGGGCGATACGATCTCACCCAGCCCGATTCCTTCGAAAAGCGGAATATGCTTTGGCTGAAGCGGAAGTTCTAACTTCGAAATTTTGGCTGGTTTTCGAGAGAGCTCTTTTTTCTGCTGAACTTCGATCAGTGTGGGAATGCCTTTAAAAAAAAACCACGCAGTTTTGTGCTTCATGGTTTGTTCGGAAATCGGGTGAAGCATCCAACCTAAGGTTCGTGCGTTTTTGGTGAACGCCTCGACGTCCAGAACATCGATCGCCACGTGGTGGACAGAGGGTCCCCGCTTTGTCATCGCGTTTCTGTAAGGGCCTTCGGAAATGGGTTCGAGAAGTAGTAAGAGGCCCTTTTGCGTGGCGTACGAGCCGACATAGATTTCTTTTGTTCCTTCGGATTCGAAAGTTTCAGGTTCGCCCGTTTCGATGCCGTGGGTGTTGAGAAACTTGGCCGAGGCTTCGACGGAGGGGACTAGAAGGGCTATGTGACTGAGGCTTGAATTCATAGTTCATCTTTATCGGCGGGTCGCCGAAGGACAACCGCACATTACGCAGCGTTTCGCCACAGCGACTAAACACTGCGTTAGAACTCTTACCCGCCGCAGGTGCCGCAAGGAACTCCGTTTCGACGGTTAGCTTCGGATCTTTTGATGGTCACACAATTGACAGTGCAGCCTTTCGCCGATTTGCAATTGGGTCGGTGAATCTTCAGGCTTTCTTGGTTGAATACAACGTCCTCATCCTGGGATGCGATATCGCGGGACTCATTGGTGTCAGCCTTACCTCCATGACAATGATACCCGCCATTTTTCCTATCGTGGTGGCAACCCGACGAATCGGTTCGGCCCGAGTGAGCCGACACTGTCGATACAAAAAGAAGGAGCGGAGTTAGAAATATGAGGAATTTTATCATTCTATAATATCGGAAAAATTGAAGAATAACTTCAGTTCAAATTGATTATAAAAGTCTCGTTTCGAATCAAAAAAATGAAAGAAGATCTCGAGAGGCCATTTGAGGGTATTAACTGCCGTGCATCTTTACGCGCCGTTTAGTCGCAGCGACTAAACACTGCGTCGGAAGGTGTGATCCATAACTGAGCTTCAATATGCAGGCGATTCCGCGACTGAAGGTCCGCATGAGAAAAGAGGCCCGGCAAGTCTTCCAGTCTATAAACGTGCGGGCATAAATCGCTGAGGTAGCCCTCACCTTTTTCGTTTCGATAATCTTTATTGAGCGAAAACATGCTGTCACCGTACGTGAAGCTCACAGCGTCCGTTGGCAGATCGCTCAAGCGGATGACGTAGCCCTTATTCGCCTCATACTTTTCGAATTGATTGTTTCGCCCAAGGAAGAAATAGATCGGGAATTTAAGGACAGGCTTTCCTCCCTTTGCGATAAAGGCGTCGCGAATTTTTTGTTCAATCACCACGCGTCTTTCTAAATACTCTGAATCTGAAAACCGACTAAGACCCCACGCCTTTGTCTCGTCCATTTCCCTAAGAATCTCGGGCAACTTTTCTTTGGGCACGGCACTCATCGAACGAAAGGGCTCGCTTCGGCTGTAGTGGGTGATGAAATCCGGGATGTTGTTCATAATTTAATTCGGGTTCCGTTTTTTGCTCGGTGGAGTTTTTGCCGTTTTCGCCAGATGCACCAGCGCTACTTCGCGCAACGATTGAACCCCGGGTGACACCCTTCGAACGGAATTGATTCGCAAATGTGTTTGGTATCTTTCGCCTGGCAGAATGGCATAGCCAAGTCGCGGCAGTATAAGCCGACAGTTTCGGTTTCTGCGTACATACCCATGCTAAATCCAAAACCATTGAATCCGGAAGATAGCGACGCCGGATATGGCCAATTGACTCCGCCAAAAACATGCGACCACTGAATTTCACCATTCACACTTTCCATGATTTCAACTAGCAACTGAAACTTGCCAAACCTTTCGACAAAGCGATGATGGCTTTTAAAGCCCGGCGGCGGCACCAACTGCTGGCCAGTCATGTATGATGCTTGATAGGTGCGGCTACCGACTCCGAAACGCTCAATCACGCATTCCGGTTTTGCGTTTGCTGCGATGGAGACAAACGCGATCAAGAAAAATACCCAGAGTTTCATTATAAATCCCCCGTGTCTTGAGAGAAAGAGCACGGCGAAGACGACTGGGTCAATGCGCGCAACTGATCATTGATGGCGGGGTGGACTTTCGGTCCGCGACGCTCAGCGCTTGGTCGGGGGAGCCCGGAGGGTTCGTCGTTTCGCCCATTGAGGGTTCTTCACGATTCAGAGTGGAATGCGGTGAGTTAAAAAGCTGCTGAGGCATGGGCCTTTTGGTCGGTAAGATTTTGTTACTACGCAAGAT